>Ga0307517_10000294_pt1 | contig 86449 bp, 88 predicted proteins | sample 23_EM_MG_FD_194515 | JGI IMG/M metagenome (GOLD analysis project Ga0307517, IMG submission 194515) | Populus trichocarpa ectomycorrhiza microbial communities from riparian zone in the Pacific Northwest, United States - 23_EM | ecosystem: Host-associated > Plants > Roots > Unclassified | place...
GTTCATAAGGTTCCCAAACTCTACCTCTCAAACAATGTGCTGCCAAACACGGTTTACCTTACAAACTGCATTTTATAAGGTAAACCTTACAAACCGCAATTTGTAAGGTGTTACCTTACAAAAGTTGGCCTGCCAAACAGGGCCTAAGCTCCCGCTAGAATTTTGCTGAACTTTATCTTTCGGGAACACCACAGGATTGGACCTTATCGATGTATGGGCAGCGGGGGGTACGGAGTGGCTGGGACACAATTACTTCCCACGCATAGACTAACCCCTCTGGCTCTCTGCAGGCCGCATCGCAAAATTCCTAAAAGGGATATAAGGTAGCAGCGGGTACAGTACCAGCCGGGCCCTGACGACGCTAAGAGGGTAAGGGGGATTCTGCTCGACGGCCTGGACGGTCCCGAGAGCTCCGATTTTGTGAACCCGATGTGATAGCACCACTCTCTAACTCTCCTTCTTCCACTAGATCTGGGTAGTTAGTAAGAGTGGTGTTCGGGAAAGCATGTCTGGATGTCTGGTCTTTCGGGGCTGACATCCTCCCGTCTATAGTTGCCTGACCACATCGCTCGTGAACTGTACGTCTGCACTAGGCAGCAATGTGAGGGTAGTCTATTGCTAATTAGCTAGAATTGCAGTTGGTAAGTTCAGGTCTTCATCCCCTCGTTTACTTGTTACTGAGGGTCCTCCATGTTGTCTGGCATGTGTCTCAAGAACCCCCCCCCCTGGGGCCGCCGGGACTAATTAATGCCACCATTAGATTTACCTTCTCCACCCCTATTATACCTATTCTAGAACCTTTTGCAGAGGTCCGTTAGTTGGTCTCTGGCATTATCGACCTAGGTAGTTTTAGATGCTACGCTGTCTCCACGGAGAAAGTACTAAGTAGAATTTCAGACCGATTGTTGCTAGCAGCAATGCCGAAGTCGCTGTATCCGTTGAGAGCGATTGGTAGCCCAAACCCTCCACACGGTGTCCCCCAAAAATTCCACCAGCAGGATATGTTGAAGGGAGTTTGTGGGGGTCGAAGAAGAGCGGGGAGGTTTTTTGCTCCTTGTATATGTTGGCAATTCTTAGGAAGTGAGAGAGGCCCTCTAGGCTTGGGCTAAGCTGACTCCTGCAAAGGGGGGGGCTTGGATGGTGCGGCGAAATCCAATCATGAACAGTCACTCGGTGGGGAATGGTGTCATAACTTTAGTATGATACTGGTCTTCCTATAACAAAAGTTAGAAAGAGACCGGAAATCACCAAAATTGGAGTTTTATCTTTCTTCCCTTCCTATCCGACAAAATTCAAGGAATTTTGCTTGAAGGAGTTACAAAAGAGTATTAGAAAACGGATTCTCCTAAGGCGTTCTGGGATACAACTTCAGTTTTTCTGCCTAGCTGGGATGGAGTTCTGTGCTCGAGCACGACAGTGATTATGATTCTCTCCCGCGAGCCTATGGCGGCTGCCAAGACTGACGTTCTGTATGATATATGAAAGATAGATTGCAACGGACCTGGCCCACTTTCTGTATGGAGCGAGTAAGGATCCGCACAAATTGTACTGTGTATTTCGGACACTTGGCTTTATACCGAGGTCTCTTTAGAGTTTATCATAGCAGAATTCATACAATAATAATCACTCGAAAACTCCTATTTTTGGTGAGCTTTGGCCTCCGCCTGGTTATTAAACGACCTCCACTGGTGGCAAATAGGAGGATGGTGGGTGTGGCGGAGTAGACCCATTATCGTAGTATAAATGTCGATTTGGCAATATGTTGGCCATCCGCGCTTTGGACGAGCGGCATCGAACAGTGTTGTATATACGGGATTCCAATCCTTATAACGCTACATATTATGTTTTTAGATAATATCATACAAGCCCCGTCTCGCATGCTGTGAAAACAAAATAAGAATTTTTTTTAGCTCTAGTATAAACGGCCCATTTCGATTAAGATATCATCACTCCATCCTTTGCTTCGCCCTGGCAGTACTATAGGTTTTATTTCTTACTCTTACTCTTCTTCCCTTTTTTGTGTGTCTTCCCCATCTCCTGTTCGTAAATCTCTACTGCCGTCTCACCCGCTTTCCGCTTCTTATGGCTCTTAGTTTTGACACTGACGACTGTGCTCTTGCCATTACTGAGTTTACCTGTAGTAGATTTGATCTGCTTCTCGGCGCTTTCCCAGTCCGCAGATCCGGCTGAGGGGATTTCGTATCTGACGATTTACCCAATAAAATTAACACACTAGAACTTTACATACGGGTATATGGACAAGGATGCGGAGAGCGCGGGGTTTATTAAATTTTACACGGACATTGGGGAAAGGAAGGAATTACTTTGAAAGATCCAAGGAATTGATCAACTCCCTCTGCTTCTCCTTTAACTTCATGTTCGCCATGACTTCCTCTCCGCCTTCCTGGAGGTCGTCTACGAGGGATTGCTCGATGGGGTGGAATTCATCTGTTTCCACTTCGTTATCGTTGCCACCGTCGTTGATCCTTTTCTGCTTTGATTTTCCGGCCTCTTGTGGGAGCGTTTCAGAGATTGCTTGGGAGAGGAGATGTCGGAAACATGTAGCAACCTTTCGGATGGTCTTCTGAAACATGGCGAGAATCTGGGCGGGGAGAAGGTTCAGTTCTTTCTCAATGTCTTCCAAAGTCTTTCTTTGCAGTCCGATGGCCATCAAGACAGCTTGCTGAACGCCTGATAGCTTAACAGACTCTCGTAGGCGCTCGGTGAAGTATAGCTGAGAGATGAGGGGAATCATGTCTACAATTACATGGTAGTCGAGCATATTGTCTGCATAGGATTCTAGACGTTTTAGATCGAAAGGTGAGAGGTATTCATCCAGTTGGATTTTTGTTAGAGCTGTGACTAAGTTAGTATATGGTTGACTGATTTTGAATAGCTGAAAGGTATTCACGAGGATCTTGCTGTCCTGAAAGCCTTGCCCCGGCATTTGCAGATTCGAAGATTGTTAGAGCCAAGACGGCCGGGAATTTTCTGAACTCGTAAGAGAGTAAGGTGAGGAAGCGTTTGTGGAAGTCTACCGTTTTCGAGTATTAGCCCCAATATATGACACTCGGATTCATATGTCGGTATAAACCTTTAGCAAATGTCCCTAACCAATCATTGTCCTTTCTGGCCAAAACCTTTATCATTACACAAGAGTGCTCTCCAGTTAACTCAGTAGCCGTCTGTCGGAGATATACCGGAGCGAATTTCTGTTTTTTCCAAAATCTATGAAGTCTATCCGTCAAACCATATGACACACCAATATAATCCAGAGTATCGGGCCTTCTTTCCGACATTCTAAGAAGCAATGGGGGTAGGGACTCCCGATCGCGGATTTTGATGTTATCGGTCTGAAGGGTTGAGTTCTCGATTTCTTCATCGGTCACGCGAACCATTTCCTCATCGACATTAGTAGCTCCTTCGTCAAGTGATTGGAACTTTCCTTCGTAAAAGTCGGTGAGGAGTTGGAGAGCTCGAGATCCATAGCCCATCTGTTAGTATGTTAGTTACCGGTACCTTTGGGAGCTCATGGGATAGGTTCCCTCACTCCAGTATAATCGGGGTTGGTTGCGATTCGAACAACCCGCGCACCAGAGAGGCTCGCAAAGTCCTCATCTTGGAACTTCGGAATGGTTAGCTCAGTTGGCCATTTTACAAGATAGAGATGCGCTTACCTGCTGAGAAACAAGCCATGGGATCATATCCCCATCTTCCCGCCTTCCTCGGGCCAGACTCTGCTGCACAGACTCCCGGGAGATCTGGCCCTCCAACGATACTTGAACAACGCATAGAGGGTCCGGAATATTCTTGCTGCCCTCCTGAACAGGAGGTAGCAAAACAAAGAGTTGATGGGAGGGCGCATCACTCATAAGCTGTAGGTCGTTCGGAGAATTCTTGTAATGACTAGCAACATAAAGCCCCATCATGCGTTGCAAGAATCGTTCCGAAACTGGATGATAGGAAAATAAGGTATCTCGGTTAACGTAGAAAAGCTCACATTTCGCGGTGTCTGGGGTCCCATGCACAGTGCTGCGATTGCTGGGGAGGGTGGCGTCGAGGCAGAGAAGGTTGTTTAACCATTTCTCAACGGGATCATTCGGCGCGTACCGGATCGGTTCGGAAAGTGTAGCTTCACGCAGGCTTCTTCCTCCATACCCAGCAGCGTCCAACCTCTTGCTTGTCTTCCCGGAGCGGTCCGTCGTTTCGCCGTCTTGGGTCGCTTTGGTGAGCCCAGAGGACTGGTCTCGTAACTGTTGGATCAACTTCAGGGAGAGCGAGCGGCCAGTTCCCTCGTACCCATTGATCGTTGATGCCATGAATACAAGGTAGGGCCCCATCAACTTCTTTACAAGTGGGAGGGGAATTGCGGCTGCTTCATCAACAACCACCAACTCTGCCTGTCCGAGCACATGAGCATCTTGGGGTTGGATATATTGAATAGTTTGCCTGTGTTGGCGGTGAACATTAACCCTGACAATTGCCTTGTTGAAGGCTGGGTTTGTCGACTGGATGATATCATAATCGAGATGGTCGCTGTAGTTTAGAGCGTCAAAGCCCTTAAAGATGAACTCGAACAAGGTCTTCAAATTTTCAGGACTTGGGGAAGTGATGAAAATATTAGAGTACCCGTGTGCAACAGCCCCGGCAATGGCTACACCTAATGCTGCAGACTTTCCTCTCCCTCGGCCGGCTGTAAGTGTAACTGTGCTTCTGAGAGTTTTCTCAGCTATTGCATCTATGAAAGTCATGATCGCCTTGGCTTGATCTACTGTCTTTGAGATATCCACTAGGGAACCGACAGGCTGAACCTCAGCGAGGTTCGCTTTGAGTTGCAGCAGCTCTCGTCTCTGCTCCGTCATTCCTTCCTCTGAAGATACAGGCGGCAGAGCAGTAACACCTCTGGCACCCGAGATTGGAAGAACATTGAGTTCATCATCTACTACCAAACAACTGGCGCAATCGGCAAGGGAGAGAATAAATCTCTCGTTGAACCTAGCGACGACATCGCCGTGGGCTTCTGTTCGGTATCTTGAGTGCACATCCTAGAGAGGTGCATTTAGCAAATACCCTTGAACTCTCTCGTATTGCGTATATTTACCATAGTCATCGTGTAAAGCTGCTTCAAACTGGTCATGGTCTTTAGTAGCAGAACGACCAGCCCTCCTCCCTCAACCGTCTCAATCGTCCTCGCCAGCAAATTCGGAGTCAGAGCTTCGAAGTCTTGTAGGATACACATTCCATATGTGTTGCCTAAAATCTTCTCTGTCTCCTTATAGTAGCAGTATCGGATGTTGGTGAGACTGATAAAAAGTTCGAAGGGGTCTTCAGTATTGGCCTCCCGAATCCCGCGCTTGACCTCCTTCTTTATTTTAGCTTCGCGCTTCCTCCGGTGGCTGCGGAATCACTTGTTAGCTAAGAAAAACAATAACAATTGCCCTACCGTTAGAAACCAATTTATACCTCGAAAATCCCAGAAGGTCCTTCTTGTAGGCCCACAAAACGGACTTGTTCTGCTTGGGGTCGGCACTCCCGAGGATATAGTGCAAGTTCAAGATGACATCCTTCCCCCGGTCGCCGACAACGACAAAGAAACTGCGCTTCTTTTCCTACATAATTGTCAGCATCTTGAGCATCGAAGTGGGCTTGGTGGAGAATCATTACCTGAACGCCATTTCGGATAAGATCGGGAATGCGTTTGTCACTATGAATTCGCAGTCAGTACATGTTAGAATTCTGGGAGAATAGGGTGACACACATTGCCTTCTTAACCATGATTTTTATAGTGGAGTGGGGTAGGGAAGGTGGGGAGTTTAAGATAGGATGGAGTACCGGTACCAGCACTGTCACTGGAGGAGGCACTCAATCTGTGAATCTTTAAAAATTTAAGAAAGTCTTGGCACATTTGTTGCCTAGGGTTTGGTGCATTTATAGGTAGGGTAACCTTTCGCTTCTCATCCCAGAATTCTGTTTCAAAACCTCTTGCTCCTCCGTGCTCCCCGGAATTCCATCTGCTTCAACCTAACTGCCAAACCACCAAACACAGCACTCCAACAATTTTAAAAGCTCGTCCGCTTCTTCCGTCATGCCGGTCGTAAAGGGCGGTGTCTGGACGAACGTCGAGGACGAAATTCTCAAAGCTTCGGTTTCTAAATACGGGCTCAACCAATGGCAACGCGTCTCTTCTCTCCTTGCCCGGAAATCGGCGAAACAATGCAAAGCCCGTTGGGCGGAGTGGTTGGATCCTAGTATCAGAAAAGTTGAATGGTCCCGCGATGAAGATGAAAAACTCCTTCATTTGGCAAAGTTGATGCCCACGCAGTGGAGGACAATTGCGCCCATTGTTGGAAGAACCGCCACGCAGTGCCTAGATCGGTACCAGAAGCTCCTCGATGAAGCCGAAGCTCGAGAGAGTTCGGAGTTGGGTCTTGCTGGACCGGATGGGGCTGAGACGGGTGCACCGAGTGCGGATGACATTAGGAGGTTTAGGCCGGGGGAGACTGACCCTGATCCGGAAACAAAACCTGCCAGGCCTGGTACGTTGATCTTGGTCGCTGTATCATGAGATTCGCTTTCTCACTGACTACTATTGTTTAGATGCGGTTGACATGGACGAGGACGAAAAGGAGATGCTCAGCGAAGCTCGTGCCCGTCTCGCGAATACTCAAGGAAAGAAGGCTAAGCGCAAAGCCCGCGAAAGGCAACTCGAAGATTCTAGGCGATTAGCCGTACTTCAGAAACGCCGGGAACTCAAACACGCGGGTATCAATATTAAATTAACCAATCGTCGTAGAGGCGAGATGGATTATAATGCAGATATTCCATTCGAAAAGAAACCGGCATTGGGTTTTTATGATATCAGTGAGGAAGAAGCTCGGAATGAGAGGCAGCGCGCCAACATCGATCCCCGGAAGGCTTTGTCCCATACCAAGCGGAAAGGAGATCAGGACGAGGATTTAGATAGAAAGAGAAGGAAAGGTGGTGATAAAGACAAGAACGGCGCTGCTGCTGCTTTTGCATCTGCAGCGAAGGCTGGACAATTACAAAAAATTCGACAAGCCGAGCAGTTGAGTAAGAGAAGGCAACTTGTCCTTCCTTCGCCACAGGTTGGAGAGACAGAATTGGAGGAGATTGTTAAAATGGGTTTGATGGGTGAAGACGCGAATAAGATTGCTGGAGCCAGCGATAACGAGTCGACTAAAGGGTTGGTTGGCAGTTATACTAATATCAACACTGGCGCGCCTATTCGTACTCCAAGGGCTCCTCCGACCGAAGATCGTGTAGCGAACGAAATCAAAAATATTCGCGCGCTTACTGAAACTCAGTCTTCGCTTCTTGGAGGGGAGAATACGCCATTGCACGAATCAGGTACCACGGGTTTTGACGGCATTACCCCCCGGAAGATGACCATATCAACACCAAATCCTTTAGCAACACCATTCCGTGCTGGCGGGGTCGTAGATGCTACACCTGGTGCTACTCCAGGGAGACCTGGGCAAACACCCTTAAGGACTCCGAGGGATTCTTTAGCAATCAATCAGAATGGGGTTTATGCTGGCTCTCTTGTTTCTATGACTCCCAGAGACCAGAAGTTGCAACAGAACTCGATCAAGCAGCAGTTGAGATCTGGGTGAGTACTATGTTTATCCAAGATTTACATAACCCTCGCTAACCATCACTTAGTTTTGCATCACTCCCTAAGCCCAAGGAGATAGAGTTAGAAGAGCCAGAGGAGCCAGAAGAAGACACGGAGACGCAGGCGGGGCCACAACTTGTAGAGGACCGAGAAGAAATAGACCGTCGGAACCGTGAACGTGCTGAGGCTGAAGCTGCAGCAGAACGGAAGCGTAGAACACAGGTTATACAGAAGTCTCTCCCACGCCCAAGGATCGTTGATATCGGAACACTTCTGGAGACCGAGGTGTCGAACGAGCAGAATTCTATACAAAAAGCGGTTGCCCAAGAAATGGCCGCCCTCATTGGGACCGATGTTCTACGATACCCGGTCAAGGAGGGAAAGGTTACAGGTGCTCCAAAACCCCTTGAGAAATTTGATGACTATCTTCTCCAGAAGGCGAGGATGGAGATTGTTTTAGAGCTGTCGCCAGAAATTGTTGAAGAAGCTAAATCGGAATTTGAGGATGCTTGGTTGAGGGTTCACTCATCCCCTAGTCTTCCAGGGCTCGAAGGTTATGGAGAAGACGAAGATCAGGATAACCAGTTGGCGACTACAACCTACGACGTATGCTCCCTCAAGTCCAGTATATCAATGCGATGTAGCGCTAACTCATATCCTCAATAATAGCTCATCCAGGAAAAACTCATCAAAGACGCCACCCAGGGCAACAAACTGGAGAAGAAACTCGGCCTCCACCTCGGTGGCTACCAAGCTCGTTCCAGAATGCTATGCCAAAAGCTGATCGAAGCATCCGAAGCAATCGCGGAAACAAGAAGGGACCTGGAGGGCTTTAGAACTCTGAAAGTTAGCGAAGCGGTCGCCCTTCCGAAAAGACTTGAAGCGCTCAAGAGGGAGGTCGCGTTCTTGGACAGGAGGGAAAGGGAGGCCCAAGAGGTCTATAGGGCTAGAAAAGAAGAGTTGGAGAGTCTGTAAAGTGTTTTCCGTTTTCCGTTTTCCGTTGCCATAATTAGCTTGCGATATTTATCATTTCCTTTGTTCTGGGATGTATTAGAAGTGGGAAGGTTTCGTTCGATTCAGAGTGTATCAGTAGTCAGCTAGTCAGGCGAGGTCAACCGAGGAAGGAGGGGCGTATGAAATGCTGAATTGAATGCGAGAGGAAATCCCGCGTTTTGGGGATAGTCCGTCGAGCGTTCTATTTCTTCACTTTTTTCCTTTGATGTGATTTGATGAACTATCCCACTATACTCGAGTACTTGGCCTACTACTCGCTCTTATGGGGGTGGTATAGCGACCAATTATCATACTAGGAGATCTTCTCATCCCTCCGGGCTTGGTTTTTGGCGCATTAAAGTATGAGCGGCCGCTCGTGTGTGCTGTATGGTGCTGTGTGGTGCCTGGGTGTGGGGGTGGTCCTGAGAATTGCGGCGTAGGTTTCCGTTAAGCTACTCCAATGTGCTCGAGCACGATAACAAGACCAAACTTAAATTTACCAAGGGCCGTGTTCGGTATGGTATTTCCATTTTTATGGCATATTTTTCAGGGTATGATATCATAATAATAATCTTATGGTAATAATCTTATAATATAATATTTCTATAATTAATTGGGGTTGTGTTAGGCAACCACAAATACGATAATGATAATGATAATTATATTTTTTGATCTATCATAGTATTTCCTGAAATGACATTGCGGTTTTTATCTTGGATTTTTCGGGAGATTACATTATGGTGTTGGGATCGTAACTATGAGGTTTACCTCAGAAACAAAGAAAAACACAGTGGGCTGCCGAACACATTAACTTTCAGAAATAACATACCATGGTGTTTCTAAAAATTTAAGGGCGAACCTTTTCAATACCATGTGCTTAGCGAGAGACCACCATCAAAAAGGTAAAATCTGTGGAAAGCACTAGACTGTTCCCAGCCAACCATAAAAAACCTCTCCCTATCACCCAGTTTATATTAAAAACATTCTGGAGAAATTTTAGAAAAGAACCAACAGGCCTCGAGTAATTTTTCATTTTTTTATGGGATTTCCAGCATTGTTTGGGGAATAAAAAGTTGGGGGGAAGTGTGGGCATGGGCGGACACTTTGTTCTTCATTGTGATGTGAAACCTTGAGATAGTATGATCCCGGTATGTTTTTGCCAAGAAGGCTATTGTAAAGGTACAGCCTCTGTTTTCTATGGTACCATATTCTAAAGGTTTTCCCAAAATTTAATGGTATGATGCATTAAATGCCGAAAAGGCCTTAAAAGAGGTAGCTACCACCGTTAGGGCACAGCTCCTAGAACACTGAATTATTTTCTCATGAGCTTGAATAATTGTTTGTGCTAAGCTAGGTTACCTGAGTAAAGTAGCATCTGGATTCTGGAGCAACAAAAACCTTGGCAACCTGACTCGGAGATTCGACGCCAACAGACGCGTTCAACCGGGAGACAGTCGCGTCGAACCCACTTTACTCGCTAAATTGATTTCCCCCTCTACTTTAACAACCAACAATTACCACCACCCACCACCACCCCCTCCCCCCCCAAAAAAATTGGCAACAGCAAATACAACAGCAACAGCAGCAGCAGAAACAGCAGCAAAAATGAGCCAACCCTACCTACCCGTACACAACCAAAAGATAATCGATGTAACCGACCCGAGTGATTGGGACACCACCCGACTCCCGGTTCTCAAATCCTTGGACTCAGCGCTGAGATGCCAGATCTGCAAAGACTACTACCACACCCCCGTCATGACGGGCTGTTGTCACACGTTTTGCTCCGAGTGCATTCGGCGGTCGTTGGTGCGAGAGCAGAAGTGTCCTGTGTGCCGGGCTGCCGCTCAGGAGAGCCAGCTGAGGAAGAATGGGGCCGCGCAGGAATTGGTGGATGCTTTCGGAGTGGCAAGGCCGCTGTTGATGGAGGTAGCGAGGGAGAGCGTCAAGAGGAGGAAGGCTTCTGCCGGCAGGGTAGAAGATAGCACAGGGGATGAGGATGAGGATGAGAACGATGGTTATACGGGTTTCGGAGAGGGAGGAGGGCCTGGGAGGAGGAGAAGAAGGATGGATGGTGGGGGTGCTTCGGATGAGGCTATGAATAGTGCTGGTGGCGGTAGGAGGATCACTAGGGGTTCCAGTAGTAGAGTTGGATCTCAACCTTCTTCTCAGCCCTCGTCACAGTATCAAGTGATATGTCTAGATGATGATGATGGCGATGAAGATTATAAACCGCCACCATGTGAGATTTACCCCTTCCCAATTCACAAACAATCATGGGGTTAACCATTCACATACTCGCAGCATCCGGAATGGTCGTATGCCCCATATGCGGCGCGCGCATGAAAGAGGCAAGAGTCGACCCTCACATTGAGAGCGGTTGTTTAAAGGAGTCTCCATCGTCACCACGCAAACGTCTCCGTGGCGGGGAAAGCTCGTTCTTCGGCTCCTCCAAGCCTCAATCAAGGTACACTCCAACCTTCCCTACCACTGCTCCCACTACTACCTTTCCATTGGCCTCCAAAAAGGCTAACAGAGAACCTAGCGCCCCATGCCCAACCCCTATCAACCCTCAAGACCTCCACCCATTACCAAAGATAGCCTTCAACATAATCAAAGAATCCGCCCTCCGCAACAAACTCCAAGAACACGGCATTCCGTCTCGCGGGGACAAGAGGATCCTCCAAGATCGATACAATGAGTGGATGACAATCTGGAACGCGAATGTGGACTCCACGACGCCGAAGAGCAAAAAGGAGTTATTGAAGGAGCTGTCGGCATGGGAGGCTATCAATCGGGCTCCAGTCGTGGAGAAGACGAAGGCTGCGGGGTGGACGCAGGAATGGTCGGAGTCACATAAGCCTCATTTTAACGAGTTGATTGCACAGGCGAGGAGGGGGCCTAAACCCATGAAGGAAAGTAAGAAGGATGAGAAGGCAGAAGGAGAAGTGGAGCATGCTACTCTGTCAAGCGCACAAGCAGATGGTGCTTCTGCTGCGCCAACTGCCTTGCCGAACAATACCACCCCTCCAACCATCATCCCCGAAGACAAAATTCCACCAAGTAATGCCACACAATCATTTCAACCCGACTTCCACCAACCACAATACTATGACCAAGCCTTCACCGCCACATTACACTCCACCCTGTGGCAGGCATATCCACCACCACCACCACCACCACCTCAAGCCTGCTCAACCCAAGCACCCCCCACATACTTATCATACGCGCACGCAAACACCAATAACATGTTCACTGCGAACCCCCCACCGCCCACTACATTACTAGGGGTAGATAGCAACACGAACAAGCCTATGACTATGGTGGAAGAAGATACATCACTAATAGGTCCATATGGCAAACGAAAGTATGAAGAGATGGAAGTTGGGGGTAAGAGGGGAGGGAGGGGTGCGGGTGGTGGGCTTTGATGGATCTATATTTTGTCGGCTTTTCGGTTTTCTTTTCCTTCAACAAAAGCTTTAGCGCTTGCCGGATGGGTAATATGCCTAGTATATCTTGGGAATTGGAGTTTTTGGGGGTTGCTTGCTTATTCACTTATTTGTATGTTTGCTTTTTGCGGGCTTGGGTTAACTACGGGGTTGTTTGGGGCAGTTTAATTAAGATATTGGGGAATATATTATGATATGATACCTACACCTATTGCACAAACTCATTCTTGCACCTTGGTCCATTTCCTATTAACCGCCACCTAAGTCACCTTGCGTAAACCCACTAATACTCTATTGGTAGGGCCCCAACATGAAGAGATAAACTAACAACTCCTCTTTGTACCTTTTTTCGCCGATTGTATCTCCTGTTATCTTATTACCCCCCTGTTATCCCCCTGTCTCAGCCTTAACCAAATGTTGTCACCCACAGCTTCTTACAACCCGTTTTCGGATGCCCGTTATAGGGGATGAGTAGAAAACAAGACTAGAGTTTTTATATATCTCCCAGTCTGTTTTTAGCCATCATACCATAGATTACCCGATTGCGGGCTCAGGAATGAAAGGGTGTGGTTTGATGAGATTGATACAGTACATGAAGTTGTAAGGCGCTACTTACTTTTCGTGTCGAAATTCTAATCCATGAGGTATGATAACTATGAAGCCGCGACTTGCTCCTTCTCCTGCACGGGCACCGGCGTGGGCATGAGTGTGGGCACGGACATATCCCCCTTCAACCTCAACTCCTCCATAGACCCGGTAACAGCAGCCAGCACACCGTTAACCTCTTCTTCCTTGTCCTTCCGCAGCTTCCCCTCTAACGCTTCATCCTCTTTCATCATAGACTCCTTCTCCTCCTGTAGCAAAGCTTCGAATTCCTCCTCTAGCTCTCCGTCGTCAACCTGCGCCGCGGCGCCTATCTCCTCGCTCAAGATCCTAGTAACTTCGCCAGTCTCATCCATTTGCTCCCGAAGCCCATCAACAACCTTATCCACGCCCTCAACCCCTCCGACTCGCGTATTAAGTTCTGCAAGAACCTTGCTGCTGTCTTCCAGCGTGCGCACGAGCTCGACGTTATCCGCTGCTTGCTCAATCTTCACGAGGACTTCCTCCAGCTGGGCGAGTGATTTCGCGCGCGATTCGAGAGAGGCTTCGGCAATCTTCTTGGATTTGAGGGCGGAAAGGGCGGCGTGTTTATTGGAGGATTGTATGGCAGTGCGGGCTTTGGAATCGGAGGTTGAAATCTTCGTGGAGAGGATTGCGATAGTGTTGTGTAGGGAGGTGATCAGCGTCTTTAGGTTGGCGATCGTGGTGTCGTGCGGGGTCACGGGGGTCAGTTCTCCTGTGGGGGGTTTGAATTTGATTGTCTGGGGTGGAAGGATGATTAGTTCTGGTTTATAGAGGGGAAGGGAGGGGGGTTACGTTGTTGGCGACGAAGGCTTCTCGAAGGTCGCGGGATAAGAAGACTAGTAGCACTTTGAGATCTGCCTCAGAGAGCTGTTTCTCATGAATAGGGAACTCTTGCAGGAACATTTCTGTGGAGAATATTCGGTCGACATTGTTTGGTCTCTTGCAAATTTCTTTGAGGACGGTTTTCGCCGTCTCCTGTGTAAAACCAGTATTAGAATCGTTACCTGTCAGCAACTAGAAGAGAAAGCCCACACCTCAACATTCTTGAGCACCACCACCTTCCCCTCCGGAATCTTCCCATCCTCTACCACCCGGCTCTTCAGCCCCGCAACTTCTAACCCCCACCCAAGCACCTTCCAAGGATCCACCCAAGGACGGTAATACACACTCTCTCGCATTCCCAAGAACGCCTCCAGCGAGATAAACTCCCTCGCAGTCACCGCTTCATTCTAAACACTCGTTAGCCCATCACGCTACTCCGTGAATAAGGTAAAAACGCACAACAACAGTCCCCAACGCCAACGGCCTCCCCCACTCTCTCATCGCCATGGAGCTAACCAGCTCCTCTCCGACGCCGAAAATTAACGTGTCGCCACCGAGGACTCCCTTCGCAGCGGCCTGGCTGAGCGCGGACTTCCAGGCTGTAACATTTGCGAGGAAGCCGGAGGGGTTGTTTGTTCGGAGGGGGCGGAAGTCGGAGTATAGGGATGGTAGGCGGGCTCTGTTGAGGTTAGTTGGTTAACACTCGGCTGGCCTTCGCGGCGGCAGTTGGATTAGATGGGCAGGGTACCTGCGAAATTGCTCGTGGGCGAGGATGAAGCTGAGGAGCTCTGACATTTTGGCGTTTTTCTACTTTTGCTTGTCCTGGGGTGCAGCGGAGGGGAGGGAGTGAGAAAAGGAGATGTTTGTTGTGGTTATTACCGGGAGCCGGGGGGGTAGGTTTAGTCTCCTTGCCAAGCCGTAGCTAGTTATTGCTGTCTGTGACGCATTTGACAAGGTTGTAGTCATTGACCTGCAGCCGGGATTGTCACTGGGCCAATTGCAAGAGTCTAACGAACCTCCTAACTTTCAGGATACCGTAAACTCTCAGGTATAACGAACCCGCCTGGACTGGTCATGCAGCGAAGTCAGAACCTCATATTGGATGAGAGCTTGCGAACAAGGCCAGATAACATAAGCAAGCGTCTGTTAACGTCCTAAAGCGCTGAAAACTGCTGCACGACCAGTCCAGGAGAGTTCGTTATACCTGGGATTTTACGGTATTTCAGCATCCGCGGGAAAAGAATGGAATTCCGAATTTAGGCTAGGGAAAATCCCGCTCTGCTCCACTGAGTAAACCTGCGTATTGGGAGGGCAATAAAATAACTCGCTGCCACCACTGCAATTTTGCAGTCAAAACTTCGGGGAAAGAAATAAATCTTATCCAGTTCAGACAGTACAATGGCTAAGGACCAGGTCACCGATAATGTTAGGAGGAATGGTATGAGTCCAATTCTCTGCCTGAGTGGAGTAACGGGGCCATAAAAATGCAATATTTTTAATGTTTTAAGGGGGTAGGACCCTCCAGAATCTGCTTGGGACGTGTAACATAGGTAGAGATATTGTTGTAATATGCGATCGGAATATGTGCACAGAACTTGGACGAAGAAGTGATAACAGAAAGTAGTGAAGATCTCGTATTGTGACCACGCTTGTTAATTCAATAATAAGAAAGCCATAGCTCAGCTATATAATACAGCAATTGAGTTCAGCCATGACCACCGTATTCTGCTAATAAGGAAAGACAAAGACTATCAAAGAAGTATCCTGGGAGGAACAAAAGGAACAATGAAAGAACACACAATAGGCTTTCAAGTCAACCAGTAACGAGTATGAAAACATAAAGGGCTGAAAGAAATATTTGAGAGGAAAAAGAAACCATATTTGAGAGGAGCAGAAAACCATATACGAACAGATATAAGTGTCGGGTGTTAGAGTATACCGGTATGATTACCCCCAAACATTAGCCCTGGCTTGGCTTGCTGTACCCGGCGCCAACTCCCTGATGTACCCCAGATTGAGGCCTGACAGATAAAGTTCGGGATCACTTCTTGGTAGCCCGCGCACTGGCAATCATCACTACCCTGAGCTGTTTTTTCGCTAATGCTGGAGTAAAATTGTCGAGCGGCAGAGCCGGGACTAAAGAGGAAGCAAGAGGTGAAGCGAAGCGATCATTGGCAATCCATTTGTTTTTGCGTCAATCGTCCAAGGGGCAACTGGCCCAGAGCTGCAAGCGCTAGAGTTATGGGATGTGAATCTATGATAATGAATTATATCCCACGATACCAATACTGGAACGTGTCTGCTCCCAACACTAGCACAATGTCTCTAATGGCTGCTGTGTGCCTTAACCAAGATTGGGGAAGCTTGGCAAGCGCTGTATTCGTACTTGTACTCGTACAGTCAGCAAATGATTGGATAGTTGTGCGACCAATGTCCTCAGCGATAGGCTGACCCATCTCCTACTTCCAACAAATCTCTCGACTACCGCACCTCGACACCCCGCCTGTTCTTCCGGGAAACATATTTTAGCAACAAAATCGATGCGCTAAGTTAGACAAAATGAACCCGATCGTACGCCAAAACCCCGTCATTTCAATCAATAGCAACTGTGGTAATGTCACTTATAGTTACAAAAACATGTGGAATAACTGCAATATATCGGTAGCCGATGAGAAACGCACCATTATGGAATGGCTGTCTCCCCTCGAGCCTCGCGAGAGACACCAGGCCATAAGTATGGATCGGATGGTTGGAGTGGGCGACTAGCTTCTTCTTCTTACAAAGAGAGTTTACTTGGTGGAAAAAGGGTGGCGACGGAACTGCTGAGCCTGTCTTATTTTGTGGTGGGGGTCCTGGCGTTGGAAAGACTTATTTTTAGGTATGAATGGCAGTTACTCTTAAATCCTGTGGCGATTCTAAATAGTAGCAACCATAGCTCCCTTGTGATAGATACACTGTGCGATGGGGTGGATGTAGAAAATATGGCTGTAGCATGTGTGTACTGCGACTTTCATGCTCGGGACGAACAATCGACCACTAGGTTATTCGGGTGCTGTTAAAGCAGGTTGTCAGTGCACTGGAACCGATCCCTGAAGAATTACAGAGGGCGTTTGAAAAGTCCAACAGGGGGCTTGGTATCGTAGACTCGTACGTTCCCATCCCATCGAGTTGCTCGCCAAGTCATTGTCACGTTTACATAGGGTATTCATCTGCGTAGATGCATTGGATGAGTTTCCCGCGAAACACCGTCCAGAGCTTTGGGAATCTTTGCAGAAAGTTGTGCTGAAGTGTCTAAACACTCGTTTATTCATCACTGGGAGGTTTCACATACGTGACGGGGTGCGAAAACATTTACCCAGCACTGCTCGGATATTGCCAATCAATTCTAGGACGCATGATATGGGGTGTGTCTCAAGTTGAGACTAAAGAGAGACTCGGGGCACGATGCAATGGACGAGGAATTGGAAGCCGATATTCTGAGAATTATTCCGGAGGCGGTCGCTGGGACGTTTGTGTTCTCTCGATGTATTGAATTCTAGAGGTAGAGCTGACGGTGACCAGTAGATTCCTTCTTGCTTCTCTCGATATGGATGCAGTCCTTGCAGAAGCGACCATTCACCAGCGGAGACAGGCACATCGTAGGGTGACTAAGGACCTTGGCTTACAAGATGCATACGGCGCTACATTGGATCGGATAAGAAAATAGGGTGGAAGCAAATCGAGACTTGGGATGGAGGCGCTGATGTGGATTTCCTGTTGTGAGCGGCCCTTGAGATCGCAGGAGTTGTACCATGCCTTGGGGGTAGAATTAGCGGTGGAAGACCTTAGCATCCAAAACGTATCATACCTTCACTAAGGACCGTACTGGGCTACACTTTAGGGCTTGTCATAGTTGACGAATAGGTATCAACTCCCTGTCTCCTGTACTTTACGCTTTAGGAGTTTTTAGGATATTAATTTTGTAACTGCTCACTCAATGATGGCCGAGATCTGCCTAACCTATTCGAATAGCCAGTCAGTCTGGGGGCTAGCACCTGATCTGTATAAGGGCCTGCGACAGCACCATTTCTTGAATATACCACATGTTTCTGGGGAACCCATGCAGCTAGGGGGGTGACCGAACAGGTGGGATCTCTGGCATTGCGACTTCTTGACGGATACGAGAACCACATATTAGCCTCAGTTCTTTGGGCAAAGAAGATGCGCACGTGGGACTGGGTGGGGGATGTCTAAGGAATCAATGGACTACATTGCATCGCATTTTGGGGAATTGCAAAAATTGCGATTCCTATGCTGGATGTGAAAAGATGACAAGTGAATGGGTGTGATTCCTGGGGCAGGACACTGTTAATGTGGGCTCTTGAACATGGAAACAGCAGAATGGTGGAACTATTTCTAGAGCAGGGGGGTATCGAACCCAACATGGTTGTTAGCGGCGGGCGCACAGTATTCTCGTTTGCTGCTGAGTGGGGGGATGAGGATACGGTGAAGCTACTTCTGGAACGCGGGGATGTCGATCCCAATTCATCAGATAGCCTTAGTCAAACACCCCTATTGTTGGCAGTTACGAGAGGGCATGAAGGTGAAATGAGGCTACTTCTAGGACGCGGGGATGTCGATCCCAATTCACCCGACTGCCATGGCTGGACACTCCTGTCGTTCGCTGTTGTGAGAGGGCATGAGGGTGTAATGGGGCTGCATCTAGACCGCGGGGATGTCGACCCCAATTCATCGGATAGCAGTGGTCGAACACCTCTATCATTTGCTGTCGAGGAGGGGGTGCAGAGTGCTACGGTGTTACTTCTAGAATGCGGAGATGCTAACCCCGATTCACCAGATAGAAATGGTCGAACACCCCTATCATTCGCTGCTTGTAGAGGGCATGGAGGTGTAGTGAGGCTGCTTCTAGGACGCAGGAATGTCGATCCCAATTCACCGGATAGCAACGGTCGAATAGCCCGATTATCTGCTTCCCGGTGCGGGCATCATCCTGTGCTGAGTGTATTATCGGAATACCGGGACCCCACTCGCGAGCCATCACAAATGCGTCGTCCAGCCACTGTCCGTGGCCGTGCTACTCCGGGGCGAGATGTTGCGGACCACTACCGGTACTAGGAGACGATACTCCACACCAGATTATCTTCCACTCTACTCTACACCTCTATCTTCAATCCAATCTTGCCTGGGCCTACCCAAGAGCCAACCCCGCCACTCAAATAGTCTCTATTAAATCAATTAGACCCACCCTCAGCCTTGTATATCCCAGCTTCCAGCTCCCAATTTGCATTTCCTCTTTTCCCTCCGGTTTTAGCCTAGTCCACCCTTGTATTTCTCTTATTTTTAATATACCATAGTTATAACTACCCTTGTGAATCATTTCTCGCTATCCACGGCGCCTAGCGGTGATTGATATTTTAGTGTTGATTAGATTCTGTATGCGTGGTAATTTGCCTGCATGACACTTATGTTTCTTCAGTTGGATATACGTTTAGAATTTGTATGCTAGGAAAGCTACTCATCCATAATAATAGGGATCTCATTATTAGCAACAAGTTATTCCTATCCAAGGCATATAACTAGACGCTCTTCCTTCTGTATTCAGCGAATGTGTCCCATCTGCCTGTCTGCCTATCTGCCTTCGCTCAACGGCTAGCTCCAAACCCACACAGCAACCACTGGGCAAAATCTACACTCCGCTTGTACGTTCAGCTACACACAGTACTATACCTTGAACCGCCGCAGGGATAGTCAGTTCTCAATATATGTCCTAACCCTGCCTCTCGCCTTTTTCTTCCTCTCTAGGGCATTGGGAGGAAGGAAGAGGGGGGGGGGGGGCGAAAGAGCTTACCTCTCCATACGTATCCACTTTGCTTCTTACCTACCGCGCTCTGCACTTCATACACGGAATACCATAAGGTTGCTAGAGAGACGTCTCAGGGACAACGCGCGGCGTAGTAAAGGGCGCCACAAAGTGAGAAATAAATTAGGGATAAAAGGCACAATTCTGATCATAGTACATTACTCGTTAGGAGTTCGGGATTCGGGTCAGATATCTGAATGACGATGCCGACCCAATAGTCAAAAACTAGACCCCAGGCCTGGAATGGAAGTGTGGGGGTGGTTCCAAGGCAGAGCTGTTTGAATGACTTCTAGGACCGCCTCTAAAGGAGGAAGCACTGAGGGAATAATTTTGTAGGTCAGACTATTCAATAATGGGGACTCCACCCCACCCCCTTCTTGTAGTAGTAATATCCGACCTGGAATTCAGATCCAGTTCACTAAACGGGATGTGTCATATCATAGGTAGTGAGGATTGTGTTGGGTTGCGTAGGTTTGCACTAGCCAGCAGCCCTACATACCGCATCATTTGGCAGGAATTGACCCCAGGGCATCACCAACCCTAGACCTACCCCCCAGCAAAAAAGTGGTTCGCCGAGCATTTTTTTAATGCTCGACTACTCCACTGCCCCCCGGATTCGAACTGACGATGGTCCCTGTTTCAAATTAGCCGACCAGTCTCCTAAGCCATTAGACCATAGGAACTGGCCGATAATACTCTTTCTTCTTGACCTTTTAACTGCTTCTTCTTTGGAAAATGAACATTTCGGGTGCTTGATACCTTATCATTGGAAGAATAAACAAGTGTCAATACCCAATGATAGTAATAGCACTCTCTTGTAATATCAACAGAACGATGAACTCTCGCACCTTTCTCTCAGGGGACAAATGTTTCCCTTGTTCCATAGGTAGTTTCCACACAGTGACTATTCCTTTACTCGGGAAAGGAGCCCCTAGGCTCTATTAGTGATCGGTGCTCAGTGTTTTGTGATCCCTCAGCTCTTAAGAGTGTGTTTGCTCTATAGCCTAGTGCGCTTAATGCTCCTTGGTGTAATACAGTTAAGCTTAAGTTCCCCTCGAACGAAAAAAATATAAGATTTGCGATCAACCAACCAGCAAGATAATCATTCCCTCAGTGTATTTGGTGTGAGCCCGGGAGCTCAATCACTCCTCTCAAATCATATTGTCAAATGGTCAATTAAGTAGCGCAAGGAAATAACAAACCCTGCGAAATGGACAGTGGGATACTGAAGATTCCGCCTTCCCTCCTTCAGAGTGTGAGATCCATCAGTCTCCCTAAAAGGCCGCAGGTCCCAACTCTGAGAAACACACCTGAGCAGAATATCTTGGACCAGCGGGATATCAGAGGGAAACGAGGGCACTCTCCTCAGATATTAAGATGCTTCAATCAGTCTGTTTGGATGAGTATTAACTCGTAGACCATCTCTTTCACTACTATACGGATCCCAAATCGCCTTTTAAACCCATGTTTTTCTGCCCTTCTCCCCAAAAGCAGGAGGTACCGCAGGTAGTTCTTTATGTTAGTGGTATTGTATTAAGTTAAAAAATAATGTCATGGCGATGGAGGCTCGCCTCTTGTCGTCCACGGGAATTTAATATTCATGCTCTCTTGAATTAAATTCACTTATTGTGGGTGCTCTATTGGGAGTTGGTTCCACGCCCACCTAATCATTTCTCTCCTGAGTTTTATGACTCCTCCCGGGTGACAGCCTAGGCACTTGGTTTCTGTAGAGATGATATCCTACTAAAGAATACACGAGCAACTTACTTGACAATCGTTAAGTATGACAATATCATAAGAGCTAACTACTCACCAGCAATCACTCGCGATATCGATCTGATAAGATAAGATAACTGGCGGGGTTTGCACAAACTTTTCTTTGGAAATATCCGAGACTCACCCCACTACCATCCAGAAAGTCAGTTCTACCACGAACATCGATCCCCCCCAGGCATTCAACTCCGCTCCCTGCTTTACCGATCAATTGGACGGAAGAGATTTTTTTTGTAACAGTTGAGAATGTCCAAGCGCCCCGCTGACCCCCTGGTTTCGCCGAACAGCGGCCTCAAAAACCACTCCCGCGGAACCGCGAGCGAAGACGTCGATCGAACCAATTACCCACCAGAAATGGGAGAATTCGAAGATCACTACGAAGACGAGTACGAGGAAGACGAAGAAGTCCTTGAAGCGGGCGACGAAGATGACGAAGAGGGCGGTGCGCAAATCAGTGGAAAGAGTGGAGGTGGGGGTGATAGCATGGAAATAGACCAACAGGTGTACATGCCCTCGCGGAGAGCTCTGGGTAAGGACGAAATACTGGAGCCGGACCCAACAGCGTATCATATGCTGCATAATGTGGATGTCAACTGGCCATGTTTGAGCTTTGATGTGCTACAGGATGGGCTGGGGGATGAACGACGGGCATACCCACAGATGGTGTACTTGGTTGCTGGAACGCAGGCTGCCAAAGCACGGGATAATGAAGTTACGGTGATGAAGCTGAGTGGGCTGCAGAGAATGCAGCAACGTCTGTTCCCCCACCCTCCCCGCCTCTCCAATCCAGGACTAACAGTTAAGATAGCAAAAGAGGAGGAAGAAGAAGACGAAGACGGCGCCTCCGACACGGAAGACGACCCAATCCTCGAATCTCGTTCCCTCCAATGCCCCACTACGACAAACCGTATCCGTGCCTCTCCGCACGCCCACCATGCTGCCTCAATGGCCGAGACCGGAGATGTGTACATCTGGGACCTATCACCACATTACAAGTCCCTCGAGAGCCCAGGCACCGCCATCCCCGCGAGTGCAAACAGACCCACGGCAACGCTCAAGATGCACAAACATATCGAAGGCTACGCTATCGATTGGTCTCCCAATCCCCGAGATGTCATGGGGCGGATAGCTACCGGGGATACCTCTGGCAAGATATTTATCTCCACGAGAAAAGAAGGCGGTGCTTGGGCAACAGATGGCAGCCCGCTGAAAGGGCATACGGGCTGTATCGAAGAACTCCAGTGGTCCCCTAACGAACGCCACGTTTTCGCCTCCGCATCTTCAGACGGAACAGTCAAGATTTACGATGCCCGCGCACAGACCAAAAAACATCAGTTATCGGTCGACGTCTCATCTTCAGACGTCAACGTCGCATCCTGGTGTCGGGCAGTACCCCATCTCCTTGCCACCGGTGCCGAAGACGGAGTCTGGGGCGTTTGGGATCTTCGAGCCTTTCCTAACACACTTAAGGGTGAACACGTATCTTCCACTGCGAGCTTTACCTTCCATCAGCAGCCAATCACTAGTATTGAGTTTCACCCTACTGAGGATAGTATCGTTTCTGTCGCGTCCGCAGACTCAACGATCACACTATGGGACTTGAGTGTTGAGCTGGACGACGAGGAGAGTAAGGATACTGGTGGTGTGGAGGATATTCCACCGCAATTGCTGTTTGTCCATTATCACAAGGATGTTAAGGAGGCGCATTGGCAGAGGCAAGCGCCTGGGGTGGTTATTGGGACCGGAGGTGAAGGGTTTAGGTACTTTGTCCTTCTATATATATCCTTGCTTGTTGCAATTTCCTGTTGGCTAACTGGCTATCTCTCCTCATCTAGCGTCTTTAAGACTATCAGCGTCTAAGTTTGCTGTCGGGGTGATTTCTTGTGGGATAGACACAACCCGCGTAATATTATTTTTGCACGTCTCGAAAAAGTTTCCGGCTTGTGTTTGATATACTGTTCGTCCGATATCTAGAATAAGTGGCTATGGCAGAGAGCTTATTTGTCTTGCGGGCATGCTCTCTAGTGACGGAACCTCTCCGTGTGTACATGTTGGATATCTTGGGTTGTTCGCCGAAGTTTAGTCATACGTTTAACTTGGTTGCCATCGGCTATGGGGCTCACTTGTCTTCTTTGCCCTCTGTTTTCGGTTTCACTTCTTTTTCTCTTGACTCTACTCAATAAGTTCTTTCTACACAGAAAACCAAAACCAACGAAACTGCTCTTAACACAACTCTCATTTTGACCTTGAATCTCTCCCTTGTTTTCACCCTCAGTAAAGTTCTGTCCGCACTATTTCTACCCACTAGCATCAAGCGGTCTGCAAACACTTTATTCTCTCCGCCGCTTAAAGTACTCGGCCGACCATGGATCATTTCCAACACATGTAGAAAATTGATGTCACCAACATTATCAGAAGATTTGAGCTAGCCACCCTCACCCCCAAGCTTCTAGGGGGACAGTGCAAACTTCTTGTTATCGTACTAATTCGGTCCCCTAGCTAATGCGACATAGGCGGTAGAAATGTATTTCTCGGGAGAGCATCACGGAAAATCACTCGTTGAGCATTTCCACGCAACGCAAATCCCTTTTTAATATAATCTAGGTTGCTCTGCTGGTGATGGCAGGGGGTGGGCGGCAGGAGGGGTCGTAAACCTAATCACTCAAAATTCTAGAGAAGGGTCGGGCTCTAAGGAGGCGAGGTCTTTATACCACATGGCGTAAAAAGATCCGGAGGGTGGGGGGAGGATAGTGAATAAAGTGAAATTTAACGCACATTCATAGCTCATATCTACAGACAAGCTAAGGCACTACGGCCCACCATTACGAAAAACCGAAGCAAGCGCTATATAGGCTTTTATACCCTAAGGAAAAACAAAAAATGTCACAGGATCGTCAATCCTACATCTCCATCTCCTCGCCCTGCCCTCCCTCATTCCAATCCTCACCCCACAGCCCGTCTAGTTTAAACTCCTCAGCCCACTCTTTAACAATCTCCTTTCGATCGTCGGTTGTTATGGCAGCAGTAGCGGGCTTAACACCTTGGCTGGCAGTGGTAGGGATCGCAGCCGGGGGATCAACCCAACCTTGAATCCTTCCATCCCTCCAATCCATTATGACGGCCTTTGCCGCTGCTTCGATGTTGGGGATGCCTCCTTTACCTAGTCGCCCACGCTTTCGTGCGACCTGGACCAGAAAGTCTGTTGTGAGATCGGTGGCGGTAGTATCGACGAGGGGAGAAGGTTGTAAAGGTGGAGGAGTTGGTTAAAGAGGGTCTGGGATGTGGATAGTCGGTTGATGAGAAGGGCAACTGCAGGTACCGGGTCGAGGATTTGCTTTGGTGGAACGGCACTTAGGAGGATGAGGCGTGCCTGGTCGTCCTTTGAGCCACTCTGACTATTACTGCAGGGGAAGACGATACCAGGAGAGTCTAAGAGTTTGAACTTTTTGTCTAGCTTGACTTCTCGTAAGCTGGTGGTGACGCCGGCTTCAGCACCTGTCGGACAGGCGGTTTGTGAGCCACCTAGACGGCCGGTAAGGGTGTTAAACTGATGATTTCCCAACATTCGGGTATCCAATCACACCCACCGATACCGACCGCTTGAGCTGTTTGGCATGCGCAAATGATTTCAGAGCCTTCAGAAGTGTAGCTGAGGTGCCCTGCACCGTCAAGGATTTATGGTCAAATGACTTGGCATTCGGAGCAGACCCGCTCGCCCTTAGCGGCAGCGTCGGGAAGTATCTGCGAAGATAATCCAACCACCCTTTCAGCGCGGCTGCTGGCACGAGATCGATCTTGTTCAAGATAAGGATTAGTCGCTTCTCGCCGCCATCAGCCGCCATCATTTGTCTTTCTGCCTCGCGAGAACGGGTGCCTTCAGGGTCTCGAGCGTCTAGGACGTAGAGAATTACGTCGGCAGCATCGACCACCTGCTTGAACATCTTGTCGAACGCTTTTCGCGAGGTATCTTTTCGGGTGCTCTTGGATTCGAGATCTGGAATGCCGGTTTCTGAATCTGAATCGTCATTGGACTCGCCGCTGAAGCCACCATGTTCGGCTTCATATTCTGAGGCCCTTGCTCGTGCTGAGGCTAGGAGGGCCGCCATTGCGGAACCTCCGGTCTATGCTTATTTAGTAATTTGTTTAAAAAGGGAAATGAGCACTTGTCACACATGGTGGAACATACTCTAGAATCAGCGTCATCTTCATCCATAGCATCGCTATAGAACTCGCTGGAACTCTCATCACCTCCTCTCTGAATCTGCATAGCATCCTCCCTGCCATCTGCCCCACCCACTAATTCCTCCTTTCTCTGCTTTGCAAGTTCTCTTCTTCGCAATTGCTCCTCTTCCTTCAGCCGCCTTCCCTCTTCAATCTCGGAAAGTAAGCGATCCTTGTATGGAAAACTATTCGGAATATTGAGTTTGTCATTCTTCTTTTTTCGGTGGAGTTCCGGATGCTTTTTGGCCTCCTTTCGTTCCTTACGGGCCTTCTCGTTAGAACGCTTCTCGATTTTGTGGCGGAGACGAACAGGAACCCGCTTGGACTTCTTCCCTGGAAACTGTTAGGCGATAGCTTGTATCTCTAGATACCCAAAAACTTACTTGGTTTGACCATTGTGAAATCTTTTGGAGATAGCGATGGGCTGTCTGCTTGGGGTGTATGGTGGGGAATATTTTTGCTGTCGAGAATTTTCCTTTGGTCTGTAAAAGGTTTAAGTCGGGTAACGACCTACCGGGATTCACCGTGCTCGGTGGGGAGGCGGAAGGCATGAACAGGGGGGGGAAGGAAGATCTAATCTAATCTTGGTTCGTCGGGCTGCTCGGGAACACTGGGAGGGCGGCTCTTATGGTATGCATAATACCCGCATGCCGGGTAACCCAATCTATGAGACTCAACTTTAGCCTAGCCAACCTGGCACATAAACCCACCCTTCCTGTTTCACCGAATCTAAATCCAAATGCTATCTTCACCAAAACAATGAGTGTCACGAAACTCATCGAACATGTGCTCGAGGAAGTATCTATCGACGGCTCTGAAGGTATTTTTAACATTCTTTATTCTTCCTGCGAGATCCCTGTCATACGGCCCTTTCTGCGCTTGGATGGCGGGGCAACTGTCGTTCTACCAGATATGAAATTTCCAGAGAGAAAATCTATATCAATTGGTTTAGAAGGGTCATATAGGGTTTCTGTTTGAAGAGTTGAGCCTCAATACCCTTTTCGATAAGGCTGGATAATTCTCAATTTTTTGACCCGGGCTGGCGCTGGTTCGAGTCACGCAGCCATTATTATCCTGAGCATTTTTTCCTTCGGTATGTTCGTTGGGAAATTGCTAACTGGAATTTTCGACCACCAGGCACGACCATAAAGCAACTGTTCGTCTATGTGACTGAATTCTATACCAAGACTCTTGTCCCGAAAGTCGAAATTAATTCTTTATGTGGACCACCACAAAATCCTTGGGGCTCCGGCGCTTCTGGAGGAGAAGGAGGAGGAGAGGCGGACCCTGGGTCTTCGACTGCACTGCAGGGCCAGCCAGCCTATTGGGGGGTTCCGAATATGAGGGATGAGTTCCAGGATTATGTCTGGGATATTCTGCGACAGCAGGAAGATTTTAAAGTTGGGATCGATGGTGAGGGAAATGGGTTGTCATTGGACGAGATTGTCGCCGATTTGAGGAATCAGGCAGAAGATAGTGAGGGAGAAGCAAATAAAGGAGGAAAAGTATGGAGAGTCTATACTTCTGAAGGGAGACATTGGAGGACACTCACTGGCCATGGCCCAGATTTGAAGAGGGTGAGATATCTTTTTCTCGAGTCCATTGGGTGTTGGAGGCCTTACACTAATATTCATGTCAAGGTCCCAAATGCCGTTTTCAAATGCTTAGAAGTGATTGCTAAACATAGAGAGCAAGGCCTCATCCAACCCGAGTTGACCAAGATTACTGGTCAGGACAAGAAATCTGTTGCTGGGCGTACAACTATCCTCAAGAATTTAGGCCTGATTGAGAAAGTTAGCGTGTTGGCGAAAAGTCTCAACACTAGTAAATTAACTCTTACGAAATACGCTCTGCAACGCGATATCAAACGTCAGGTTGCTCAAGAATCTAGGGAGGTCGTTGTTAAGAAGAGGGGGAAGAAGTTTCTCGATACCAAAAACGATGCGGCCAATATTGCCTGGACTGGGGCCACCATTGATACCGAGAAACTAATCAAGGCTATCTTTTCGGAGCTCAAGGGGGCTAAAAACCAGGTCCTAATGCATAGTGATCTGAAGCGAAAGCTGGTGCGTGAGAAAGCTTATTTCTTGGAATATCTACTAATCTGAAGCACTTAGGGTATGGACAAATCCCGGTTCCACTGGCGATGCTTCTCTAGAATCCTACGAAAATTGGAATCCTTGGGGGTTGTAAGAAGAATTAGAGTTCCGCTGAAGATCTTGAGAAAGTATAGGAAGACACAAGGCCCTTCTGAGATTGCTATAACTGAGCAGTGCCATGCCCGATGCATTCGGTTTATTCGAGAGATGGAGAGGGGAGATTGGCGCAAGATCCTTACTACCTTCTCTAAGCGGGAATTCGTAGCGGAAGACGAGGACGACGGTGATGCTGAGGGGTCGGAAGACGAAGCTGCTAAAGGCAGTAATAATATTGAGGATGAAGATCCCGTGGTCGCCCAGGAGCTGGGACAGGTCAATGTCGACGAAGCGGTAGAAGAAATTATTAGAGATCCGCCGCAGTGGAGAAAAGATAAACCTTTGACAACTACTATCTTCGATATTGTGGATTCTTGTGGGAAAAGCGGCATCTCAAGCATGGTGATAACCCGCGCTAAAACAGATTGATAGATTGGTTACTAACTGGGGTTTAGGATTTGATGTACAACACTATAGGAAGCTTTTATTACAGGCCAATGGACCAAATTCTTCATCGATTAACTGATTACCCACAACAGTCACAACCGCCACAGTACATGCACCTTGCCATCATTCGGGAAACTGGTATTTCCGGGCGCCAGACTCACTACAGATATTTCAGTTACCGATGGCATCAAGAGTTGGTAGCCGGAGGCGTAGCGGTGCAACCATGGGGGCCCGCGGTCAAGAAAAAGGGTTCAAAGCAAGTTTCGCACGGGGCGATAACCCAAGCCACAGAGACACCTCTATCCCTTGATAAATACGGATTTTTGACTCCCAATCCTTCTAGATTTCTGAAGAGTGATGGCTCTGCTACCCTCGCTGAGAGTCAGTGGGAGGGGAAAAAGAACGAGCGTCTTGATTCCCTCAAAGCTCAGTTTAGAGTTCTCCGAAATAAAGCAGGCGAAGAGCAGTTGGATTGGAAAAATTCTTCACGTAAGAGGCCTTACGAAGATTCGAATTGTCGATCAGGAAACTTACATTTTACGTAGCTCGCGGTGGAAGACCCCGGAAATATGAGAAGGGAAAAGAGCCATACCTAGCGGCAAAGAGGCGCGCAGAGGCAAGGCGAATTATCACCGAAGGAGCTACTGGTTTAGTTGAACTAGATGGTACAGATCTAGACGGAACGACGCGAGGGAGGTCTTTTTCAAATGAAATTGAGGGTGACACTCTAGAGATGGAGCCTCCTCCAAAGAGAGCTAGAATCGAGGAGCTTTTAAACCCGGAGGACCTGGAGCCAATATCGCCTCCAAAACGGCGTGGGCGACCACCTGGTGTTAAGAATGGCGAGGGGAAGGGGAGACAAGTGGCTAAAAAGCGGGAGAAGAAGCCTAATAAAGTGGTGCCGAAGAAGGCTACAAAGGAGTCGAAGACGCCACAGGAACCCCAGGAGCTTGAGGAACCCCAGGTCCCGCAGTTCGGCCCCGCTAGTGCTGAGCCCGAGCGAGATCGTCAGGGAAATCCTAAATCCCCGAGAAAACGCAAGGTCCAAGCCGCAAGTGGGAAGGCGGGACGGGCAAAACGCAGAAAAGGGGCCGATCAAGTAGGTCCCCCAGAAGATGACGGAGTGATAATTTATGATTCCATCGTTGTTAGACCAAGTACCGAGCTCGCGCCAGATACTAGGATGATCGACAGTGCAGAGCCGGTACTTGCGGAGCCAGCACTAGGGAATGTCGAACAGTCTGATGGCCAACCTTTAAAGAAGCTAGCTCGGGTAGTTGATGGCGTACAGCTGGAAATCGAGCACCTAGATGTTGAAGGTAACGATTCATATGGCTCAATTGGAGGGATGCTTGCCATATCTCGTCAACAGGTCGTTCTTGATCTTCTCAAGGAAAATAATGGAGTATTTCCTAGTGGGAACGAGCTACGCCACGCGTATAGCAAGCGATATCAGAAGAGTAATCCGAAGGCAGGTGTTTGCGATCGACGGTTGATTCGAGGCATCGTTCAGTCCCTCCAATGCAGGAAAATCGCGTATCAGATCACATTCGACTTCATCAGTTCACGAGGCATCTTCATTACTAAAAAGTTGTTGGTCGACTCTCACTTGACCCCGGATTCGCCCCTTGTGGATGATATGGTTAGGGAAATGATAGCAGCAGACGGAAACCTTTGGTTCCCTCCAGACACTGAATTACATGAGGATATTCAAGAGCGATTCGTGCAACCTCCTAGCTGGTCATTGCCGAAACCTAGAAAGTCCGAGGAAGTGGAATTCGATAGAGTTTACCCAACCTCAGTCTCGGAGTTGAAGCAGAAACGCGAGGCCCGGGCGAGGGAACGTGCTGCGACAAAGGCTGCGAAGTTAAGTGTTATTGCCCGACCCCGCGGCCGCCCACGCACGTACCCTGTGGACGAAGTGTTTAATCACCGGGCAGGTGGCAAGTTTACAGATCAGCAAAGGGAAGAGGCAGCGAATCGACGCCGGGCAGAGCTCAAAGCTGAGAGAGAACTAATGAAGTTGAATCACAAATATCGAACTAGGGCCACCAATGCCGATTCTTTTGATCCATCTCCAACAGCCGATGGCTTACCGAGAAGGGTTTGGTGGAATGGATTTGTTGGGAGGGATTTGAACGAGCCGGGAGACACGGACGCCTTTTTGCAGCAAGTATATGATATTGAGAGGTGGGAAAAGGCAGTTGGACCTGAGGGGCTTCGCACGATGGCCGAGAAAGCAGATGGCATGGTCATGATTAATCTGTTTGGACCTTCTGTTGATAAAGGCGATAACTTCGTACAGATGCCAGTAGCAAATATGGATAATCGCATCACGGCTCCGGACTTCAGTGCGCCGCTGCCTGCTGGGCCAAAGAAGCGTGGTCCTAAACCAAGGCCTAAGAAGATCCGAAAGGGCCCATCTAAGGCGCGTACTGTGGATGTGTTGATGGGAGAGCAGCCTCCAAAGAGGAAGCGCAGACGCCCAGGGACATACGAAAAACCATTGACTAGGCGTGATAGAGCGATGGCGGCAATCCGTGATAACCAATTGAAGCCATCTGATACGGAGCTTTTAACCGAACGTAGGTATCAATATCTAAATCAGTTGCTTTACTTAGCTGACGTTCTTGCTGAATAGTTCCGCCTAGAAAATTCCAGTTCAGGAATCAGTATATTATACCCAAGGAAGACGAAGATACCCTCCTGATCGCTGTGATTATTGTCAGAACGATATTCGGCGGTTGGGATAGGAAGATCCATTGGGACCTTCTAACAAAAGCTCTTCCTCAGCATTCTGTGATCACCCTGCAGCGGCGTTGGCCTCGTGTTCGCGACACTCATAAAGCGCATATGAAAAAGCTTCAGGCTGAATTTGAAGATATGTTTCTTGAGGCTTACGAAAGTGGAGAAGTGCCAACCTTTGACATGGACGACCCTTCGTCATTCGACTTGCTGTTTCATGTAAATTGGTTTCGTGAGAATCTGGAGCTGCCTGAGTGAGTTTATCACATGCCTAGACTATCGATGTGAAATCACTGACCACTTAGGGACGCAGAGCTCAAGCGGTTCCCCAACTTCCTGCTACCCGTGAGGCCTTTGATTCTCAGTATGACCTACGGGTCGAGCCACCAAAGCCATGGAGAAACGACTATCATAACCCTCTCATGACTATGGGGCATAGGGTTAATCACTTTATGTGCCATTCTTACGACTTACCCTTAGAAGGCGGAAAGGGCAAAAACAGAGATGAGGATGAAAAAGAAGTGGAATATATCAAGTCAGTGATAAAGGTAGCCTTTTCGCTCAATTTCTTATTATCTGGCATCTTGACTGACCTGCTTTTAGGCCAATATCGTCACCGATTCTCCTGACGACAATCCGAAGAGAGCCTTCGAAATATTACACTCCTGTCCCGAACGTGTTGTCGATGCTGCATTTTACAATCTCTCCATCAGTAGAACAATCTCGCATAAAAAGAGAGACCGCCTTAGAGCCACTCCAGGGCCGAATTATGAGTTTACGGATAAATTCCACTTGGCGCTCAAGACGCCTATGGACGAGAATCTATTCGCTCAGGCCGTTTCTTATGAGCGATATCTCGAGGAAAACTTTGCTAAATATAAAGCAATTGAGATATCCCCTCTGACCGACGATGGATCTATGGCGTGTATCTTTGCCATGGTTGCTTCTCGTAGGGTATGGATCTGCTTCTCCTCTACATCTCGAGCATCGGCAACTGACTTTCTCTATAGATTCTATTAGGGAGGAGCGGCTATGTAGCCGACGAATTCGGCCTAATAGACGGCTACAAGACCCGCGCAATGGACAAGAAAAAGGTTGACTTCAAAGTACACATCCGGCCCGGACCCGACTACCACCGAAAACCCAACCCAAGCCCAGACCCTCCAATCCCGCGAGGAAACATGGACCCCGCGAGCAGAGACCCCATCCGCCTATGGGTTGCTCTTGATGGAACAGCTGTTGCGGGCATGTGGCTAAAGGTGCTAACGGCTGTTGCTGCAACCATCACAAGCCGCCCTGGGATCCCGGACCAGGAAATATCTAAAGCACTCTTTCCCTGTGTCTCTCTAGTCGAACTTGACGATATACTTGCATGGATGGTTGAGCGTGGATGTGTGGAGCGTAGGGGCAAGGGGGCTGATGCAGGGAACTGGCCACATGAAGGGTATTTCCTGGCTTTCAAGGGTCTGGATTATCTCCCCGCTTGAGCTGTTGGAGATGATTTGTTCGGGTGATACTAGGCTAGGTGGGGATTGGAGTTTGTTTGTTCGACTTGGGTGCTTTCGTGCCATAGTACTCGGGCTCCTTATGCGTCCACTTTGTCTTTTCCTGTATATGTATTTTCTTCTGTATAGTAGATCCTTGATTAGAGCGAGAGGGAGTTGTGCTACGGCCTAGGTATTTGAGTAATCGATACCCACATTGACCTGTGGCTTGGCGCTTTGCCAGAGTAATCTTCTATCTCGCGGGGTGGTAAGTCTATGATCAGCGCGGGGTCCTGAGCATGTGGATCACCATACCGCACATGGGTAGGGTTCAATGTTTACGAGGCGGATTCGTTCTATGTGTGACCTGAGTTGTAGAGGTCGGTAAGAAGAAGCAGGGGATGATGTATCTCCATTCCCTCTTCTAATGGCGCTTGAGCTTGTGGGAGGCTGCTCACCCCCATGGTTGAGTATACAGCATAGTGCGCCTTTTCTTATCGGATGCGTGCTCACACCCAATTAACCAAACCTCCACTTCGCTCACTCTTCGACTTTAGTATTCATATAAATTTATTAGTAATCAATTTCGTTAATCCGAACCACGCCTGATGCGACCACAACTTTCCGCCAAGCATAAACCCAGGGAAGCCTACAGGTGGCCTCCCAAATAATCCCCCTGCCGGTAACTTAACGCCTTATATTAGTACCGGCATTAATACCGTCGATCATATTGCAGGTGGCTTACTGCTCCCATGCAAACCTTGACGGGGGCAGGGAACGTCGCTATTATGCTCTAATCTGACCCCTACGGTAATTGACATCGGCGCTGGTGGATTTTCAAGCGCCCTTTTTTCAACACTACTACAAAAAGTGTTTGTAATTATACGAGCACTCGAGCACTGGTACTTGTATCACATCCCACTGCCGCTGTCAGTCCATGGCATCAGCTAACCTTACTCGAGAAATCAGAATAAGCTTTATGGGAGGTGACAAGTGCCGGTAAGTACCGTAACGCAATGGTAATCTTCATTGGCTGACTTTAGTACTTGTACCGTAGAATTTGGCCATATAGAGACCGTTGCCAATGTGGTGACTCGCATGACTATACCATCCCGGGCAGCTCAACCCGGCTCTCTAGCCAATTAGCAAGAGAAATCAGGTTTGATTACCCTTTCGCTTTGATGTTTTTTCGCTATTTCTTCCTTATATAGTATAGTCCGACACTAATTTTACCTACCTCTCACTTGGCAACGGTCTCTATATGGCCAAATTCTACGGTACTCGAGTACTGTGGGGGGAAAAAAGAAAGAAAAAACGCCGCACCCGCTAGTTTAAAGATGGCTTGCCAAGTGCATTACCATGGATCATTAATTACCCGAGTATCATACGTCAACTAATTCACCATAATGTATGCTGGTTTTATGGTGCTGCACCACGGGGTAATCGAAAACCCAGAGAATAATGGGCTTGAGGGATCAGCGAGATGGGGGGAAGCTATCTCACTGTTTATGAGCGAGCTTGCTGCCCTTCAGTCAATTTGTCGGGTTATATAGCCAAATGAGGTCTGCTCCGGGGCTTTACTTCTCTACTTGTCTATCTACGGGGTTCTGTCCTGCTTCTTTCCCACCCCCCGCTTCCGCTCCTACTTCTGCTCCTACTCTCTCCGCCTCCTTGCCTTCAGTCCCCCTTCTCTTCATTCTCTTTCTCCTCCCCGCCCCGAGGCGAATTGGCCCATCGTAAACACCTCAAACTTCTCAAACTATGGAGAAAGAATCAACCGACTCATCCCCCCAACGCGTGCAGTTGCGGCAACCCGGCTCAATCGAGGACGGGGCAGATCGTGAGTTCGAAAAGGAATTGGTGAGAAAATTGGATAAGCATATTATCCCTACGATTATGCTTGTGTACCTGCTCTCGTTCTTGGATAGGTTTGGGTCTTTTCTTTTTGCTCTTCTGTTGAGGCGGAGGACTGGACTGAGGGTTGGTCCGTGGTGATGGGTAGGATTAACATTGGTAATGCACGATTGTACGGGTTGGAAGAAGACTTGGGGCTCAAAGGGAATCAATTCCAGACTTCGGTTTCGATTTTGTTCGTGACGTATCTTGTCTGTTATCACCCCTACCCCCAGAGCGAAGGAAAACGAAAGTGCAAGACTGACAATTGCTGCCTACAAAGGCTTTCGAAATCCCGAGTAACCTTGTATTTAAAAAGTTCACGCCCAGACGATATAGTAACCCGCCTTACCTACGGTGCCTATATACTAGGCTATAGCTAACTTATCCCAGTCGCAGCGATAACTACAATCTGGGGCATTATCGCAACCTGCACAGGTCTCGTGAACTCCTATAGCAGTCTCCTCGCCTGCCGTCTCCTCCTCGGCGCCGCTGAAGCTGGTTTGTTCCCCGGTCTGGCAGTGTACCTTACGTTCTTCTACACTCGCAAAGAGCTCGCCCGGCGCATCGGCTGCCTCATTGTCTGTGTCGCTCTGGCTGGTGCCTGCGGTGGTCTCTTAGCCTACGGGATCGGATACCTGGACGGAAAGAGTGGGATGAAGGGATGGCGGTGGATCCTTATAATCGAGGGATTACCGGCGGTCGCGGTCGGGCCGTTGGTGTATTTCTTTTTGGCAGATAGCCCGGAGGAGGCGGGGTACTTGAACGAGGAGGAGAAGAGGTTCGTGGTTGCCCGGAGGGAGCGAGAAGTAACACAGACTGCCAGTGCCCAGGAGTTTCATTGGGAGGATGTTAGGAAGTGCTTTTTGGATTGGAAGTGTTGGGCTTTGTATGCTTCCCTTCCTAAGAAAATCTACTAGAGAGTGGTTAGACTAATAACAGCAGTGCATTCGGACAATTCGGAGTTGACACTATGCTCTACGGTCCCTCCCCACTTTTACTTCCACTTCTCTGACTCTTATACTAACTCACTCCTAGGGTTCAGCACCTTCCTCCCCACAATCATAAAGGCCATCGGCCACTGGCCCACACCACAAGTCCAAGCCCTCACAATTCCCTGCTACGCTCTCGGCGCAATCACATACCTAATAGTCGCCCACATCTCCGACAAACAGCAGCGGCGAGGTATGTACACCGTAAGTTTCGCTTGCATCTCCATTGTTGGGTACGGGATTCTCTTGTCCGATGCTTCTAGCGGTGTGCACTACTTTGGATGTTTCCTTGTTGCCATTGGGTTGTACGTGGCCGTGGGATTGCCGGTAGCTTGGCTGCCGAATAATTGCCCCCGGTATGGAAAGAGGGCAGCTGCCATAGGATTTCAGATCACAGTAGGGAATGCGAGCGGCATTATGGCGCCGTTTGTAAGTTTCACTATTGACATAGCAATTCAGTCAGATCCAAAGAGGGGGCTGACATACACCGGATAGATTTACCTGTCTAAAGATTCTCCGAGGTCCGCTTTTACTTGTGCACTCTACTTGTGATAGCATCATGTGCTAAGGGCTACAAACAGATACATAAAAGGCCACGCAGTATCCCTATCGATGGTAGGGATCGCAGCTATCATTTACACTTTCCTCTGGGTCAGTATTTCGCATCCCCCTCCTTCACACCCCTCTACTAGCTTAGTACTAACACCCCACAGTATAGGTTCTCAAAACTAAATGCCAGCCGAGAATGTGGAGGGGAAAACGCGAAAATCGTTGGCTTGACCGAAGAGGAAATCGCAGAGCTAGGCGACGAATCGTAGGTCCCATTTACCCCTTGGTTTACGGGCATCTACTGATAAAATCGATCATAGGCCGAGGTTTCGGTACACGATATAAGAATGCACTCGCTGGTTCATTTCTATGTAGGTAAGTAGAACCCTAACCCTGCTGGTGCCTTCCGCAATGATTAACTGCGCCCAAGCAGTCCTTAAAAATTAGAACCATCTTTTAACCCTAGAAACTTTTCTGTATAGGAACCACTCCTTTGGCTATCCAGTGTACTTCATAGTTCTTGATTTTTCTCGCTGTGTTCAAAGGTTCCCTCGCCAAGTGGGTAAAGGTGGTTGCCGCGCAGGATTTCGTGTCAACCACTGGCGTTTTTTCCCGCTATGGTGTGTGTGGTATTTTGTACTGCCCAGGGGAGGTCGGGGTTGGAGCTTTTGGTCTGAAGAGTGAGGGGTACTTTTATTCTCCGCGAGTTGTGATACTTTGATACCAAATTACATTTGAGGCTTACTCGCAGCGAGAATAAGTCCTGAGACTACGGGCGCAACCGCGGCCCGCAAAATTCAACCATCGTGAGAACAACAATGGCGATTACGATAGCAACTACAACTATAATGACTATTAATACTAAGGCCTGTATATTTGACTCCCACCCTCTCTCTAGGAGCAATGGATCTTCTAATTGAACTTTCCATTTTAACTATGGTATCTATTTAGGTCGTTGAGCCATTGCTATGGTAGTCTGAGGTAGAATTATGGTTGCGCCCCTTGTCTCAGGACTTATCCTCGCCGCGAGTACCGTAAGAACTCGAATAATTGGACCCGAGGCTAGGACGTTGGAGTTGCCTTTGCTGGTAAGGTCTGGTTCTTTTTTCTTTTTATTTTGTCTCAAGCAGGGCTGAGGGGGTCAGTTTTCGCTGTGCGCTCGCCCCCCTATCCAGGAGAGGGAATTTCGGACGTCTTTGCCTCGGGTCCAATTATTCGAGTTCTTACGGTATGCGAATGGGTACCATGAGCTGTTACCCTACCACTATTAGCCTACTGAAACCTGTATCGCTTTCTTCACCCTCTGGGCGAGGCTATTGGGTCATGAGTTCGGTATCATACAAGTTGTATGTATTATTTTTTTTGTAAAATCCTGTGAGTTTATTTCGTATTTAACTACAGGAAAACTCCGGCATGCACCCTTAAGTATGGCCTAGAAAAACCTTAATATAACAAAAGAAACTTCAACACCATCTCAACTACAATATAAAATGTAGAACCAAAGTCTACGCAATAACCATAACATAAATCATAGCCATCAAGTGGTCATCTCCTCCTCGCCTTCATCCGGCTTATCCTGGGCACTCAAAGGGCGGGAGGGGCATCGAGTAGTGTGGGCGTCGTGTGGGCCTTTGCAGTTCACACACCTAAGCACGGTGTGGTTGCATGGTCGGCCGCGTATTCGACAGGTAGCGGTAGGACAGGTGTGATTACCTGTAGGGTGTGGGGAGGCACACCACCGGCAGGTGGCCGGATTGGTGCACTTGTTATTATGGTGTCCGTAGCCATGGCAGTTGGAACATTGGGTATGAGAGTTGAAACGCAATCGGCGCTCGGTTCTATAGGTGGACGAGAAGGCAGCCAGGCGTTTCCCGACATAGTCAGAGGCCCTGGGACCAGTAATGGTGATTACGACTGTGGAGGCGGATTTTCCAGCTCTAGCGTCGTCGGTAGTGAGCCACCTGGGCTGACCGGTGAGGGACAATCCAGTGTTGAAAGTCGTTAGCTCCGTAGCTATCTCTACTAGAGACTTCGAGGTGGGGATGCCGTGCACCAGGACATGTGACACAGGGGTATCCAAAAGAACGCTAACCGTCCCTGGTATCAGGTGGAGGAACGACCCCACCTTGCTGTTAAGCGAGGTGGCCTTGATCGATTCCATCGTTGTGAGGGTGACCGTGTTTCCTTTGATGGAGACAGTCTGTATGTAGGTCGCACCTAGTGCTAAGTTGATATCGTCTCTTAGGTCTAGTGCAGAGGTGGGGAGTGGCTCGCCTTCTCATTTGATGATGAGGCGGCGTTCTCTGGCGGTGAGGCCCTTTTTGAGTTGAGGCCTGTTGTTGGTATTCGGTTTCGCTGGGGCTTGGGCAGCCCTAGCAGCCATGGTAGTTTTCTCTTTCCTGCCTCTTCTAGCCACCGTTGCCCACGATTTGGGTTGGGCAGCCGCGGGGAGGTTTAAAGGGTTGGCGTCAGGGGCAGAGGGCCGTGCAGGGGCCGTTGCCGGGAGCGTGAAGGGTATTGGGGTGGGGGTGTCAGGCCGGGGTGTAGCATCTTTGAGTGTGCTAACTTCCTCGGTAAGGGCTTCGATCTGTTCGCTTAACGCATCGATGGCCGTCCTGTAGTCTTTATAGATCTGATAAATCATCTCTATCATGACCACATTCTCTTTGCTGGCTGCGGTAGCCCCGATTTCCTGGTCCTGATTTATCTTGTGGAAAAGGTTCAGGAAGTAGGCGCTTGGGGGGGCGTTTCTCAAGTATCTCTCATTAATATGTGGGAGGCTTGTCATCGTGTTGCTTCTGGGTCGCTTGAGCGAGGGGGGGCCTGCTGGCATGAAGATTGGGGACAGGGTCGGGGCGCCCTCCTGAGTGGAGGAGCTCCTAGCACCTGGCGGCGTTGGGGGGGGGTTGGTCTTTTTGCCTTTCCCATTGTTTCGACGACTCGAACCAAAAGGCGGGACAGAGGGATCCATATGGTATTCGTGTAACCTGACAGGTCACGTTACGCGGAAATCTCGAGATAGTGTACGTGGTGTTTCTGAAAGTGCAAATTGCACTTGGAGGGAAAATAGGGGAGTTCAATGCTTTTTATTTATAACTAAACTAGCTAATGGAGCGACTACCTATCCGGGCTTGCACGACCATACGGCAGTACGTTCCAAGGAGTACGCCAGTCCCAACCCCGCCTAGCCCGCAGTACATCTGGAAAAGTACCACCTGCGCGATTCGTAGACCGAAGTCCGAGTATCCGGCCAGCACACGGGAATCACAAAATAAACCACCCAACTAGGGTACGAACAAAGTAAACCCACCTCCCACAGCCATCCATCAAACACTACCGTAAGCAAGGTCATAGCCACAACCAAGCCCACATTCCGGCAAACCGGTCACGCAAACACGACAAAAGAAATCCAACACAATCTAATGGCGCCCACCACCACGTCCTTTCCGACGCCGACCACGGCCGACGGTAACAAAACCAGGATCACGAGCATGACGATCGGATCCTTCCCCCCCAGCAGCCGAAGCCACCGGAGAACTGGTACGACCAGCGGGAACCGGAGGAGGCGACGAGGAAACGACCTCAATCACCCGAGCCTTCCGAGAAGCCACGCCAGCCTCATCGTCCACCCAACGCACATGACGCGGGTGACGTCTGGCAACAGTCCCATCAGCCGACGGCGACCGTTCAACCTGTACCACCACCGGTAACACTGGCTCAGCCACATCGGGCTCAGGCTCCTGCGCCATGACAGCGGAAGCCACAGTAGTCACCGTCAACGCCTCCACATGCGCCCCGAGGGACGCCACCGTAAGCGCAGCAGGCCCAGCCACCGGGGCGAGCACCGCCACTTCATCAGCCACCTCCTCACGAAGAGGAGAGGCTTCAGCACCGTCACCCTCACGAGAGAGGGGAGCGACCGAACGAAGAGCATCGAGCTCGCGGCGGAGGGACTCACTCTCCAAAGCCGACAAATGTAGCCAACGGGAGAGGACGGAAATGTGATGGCGGAGGCGGGAAATCTCAGCTTCGAGAGCCAAAGTTTTCTCGACCGTCCGACCAAGAGCCAGGCCCGATCTCGCGACCGCGGCGGCAGAAAAGGTTGAGGAACCTCGCTTAACCATGACGATCAACTTGACCGACAGAAGACCGACCGTAACGACTAACCGACCGATGGGAAAAACCACCGACCTTTCGACCGTACCGAAGGGAGGAAACCGCCAGCACTCAACCAAAGGAGGAAGAAGCAGGTGCGTTAACCCCGAAAGGAAGGAAGAAGCAGAGGGCAAGCCGACTGAAGGAAGAAGAAAGCAGAGGGGAAAGATGAGGAACCTCAGGATTCCAAACGATCGTAATCGAAAGGAAAGAATTAAAATCAAGCAGAGCCCAACGGAGTACTTGAAGTTAAAGACTTGAAGCTATCGCGAGAAGGGGCGATAATGAATCAAGGACGCTAACTCGTTGAAAACCAGAATGTGACGGATCACAAGGAGGTTACGTGGCCAATTTTCAAGCGGACAGGAAAATAGAGGAGAGGAAGCATGTATCATACAAGTTGTACTCTCATACTATATTATACGAGTACTATACACTTATCAATATACATACCAGTGCCCGACGACCTCCATCCGGACACCTGAAATCCATAGCCCCCTCCAAATCCTCCCTGACTCTTAGCAAAACATATCTTCCTTCACCACTAATATCCTAGCTATAATCATTCTTTAGATACAAAGGGATCTTGTTAGTAATTAATGGTGAATAGCTCCTTTGATAATGCATTGCATGTCTAATAAGTGCTATCTTATCTTCTTATCCTTTAGGTTGGACTCCAGTGTTCCTTCTAGCTCGACAAGTGACTATACTACACACCAGCTGAATCTACACGTCCACGATATATATCAAGCTCTAAACTATGCGCCTATCACTTTTATAGTATGAGGTTGGGAACCCTAGATTTCGCTCACTGGATCTCCTTGGCACTTTTGAGGAAAGTTTATATACACTGCAGTATCGCTCTAGCTGTGTGGTTTCATATCTTACTATATGACAGTAATGAGCCCACAAACCACCACCTCTCCCCAGAACTCCCATCAAAATCCCGAAATCCGGCTTTCAGCGGGATAAGTATCTATTCCCAAGTTAACATTGCATGAAATACCTATCTGGAGCAGTGGTTAACATGCCAAGAACCAATTGACCCCTATCGCAATTAGCAGGAGCCTAGGAGTTAAATTCATGCCGACAATTAGCCATTATTGAACGATCCGTCATGTAGAGCAGGAGCAATTAAAAAAATCCTGCTCTATGGGGACTGGGAGATTGGAGACCTAGCCTTCATCAATAAGGCTGCAGGGCTTATCAATCCTGCTACGAGGTATCATATTATAGTAGAATCCGACTCCAGACCTCAAGGTTGGCGATCGGCAGGGTAGCAGAAAAGAAGGAAGGAATTTCTTTTGTTTCCCTTGTCTTGGAAAATCAGCTCTAAGCCCTGGAAGCTATGGATGTTTTAGCCTTATCTTTTCCTAGGAAATTATAATACGCTCTCCATAGTTATTTTCTTGTAAACATATTTTTTCCCCCAGCAAGCGAGGTACAAATAATTCCTAGTGAGGGGTATAGGATCAGCAGATGCCGGACAGGGATAGACAGGATAGATACCTGAAGTTGAAATAAGATCCGCGTGCTACAGTGCTAACTTGGCACCTTAGTACCTAATTACGTCTCCGCATGACCAGATCGCACTTCTCAAGACTGTATTACTGTACGTAAGACTGTAGAAGCTTCTTCCTTTCCTTCCTTCTTGCCTTGTTGGTGTCTCACTCTCTTCTCCTCGACATACTCCTTCTCTCCCCTACTACTGCGTCTTCTGTTACCCCCTAGTCCTTCTACTTCACGTCTGTCTGAGGTATGTGAAATGGCTTGCTATGATGGCAATGCTTCCTGGTGGTGCTTCCGACGTCCACCCATCTCATTGCTCCTACGATTTTAGGAGCCTGCGACTGTATTCCTCGTCATTATTGCGTGAAGGCAAACACCAGCCGGCAAGCGGAAGGGTATGAGCTTTACCTCTAACTAGCCTTTAGATGGGAAGGAAGACGGACCAATCCGAAAGGACAGCAAAGAGTGCCGTCTCAAGGAAATGCGCTCTAAGACATCGATATGCATAGTGAAGACTAGGAGATTAGCGTTCACTCCTGTTCGGCACTTGGAAGCTATCTCCTTCTCCAAGCGAATTCGGGAATCGATAACCAGACGCTCGATGCGGGCTGCGGGCTTATTATCTGGGGCTCATCTCAAAATACTGAGCACTCTGGAGATGAGGCTGCATCCTCTATTTTTGCCTTTTCCTGGAAGTATAGATAGATATTCCACTGGCAATTCACCACCAATCACTCGTCGGTATGCTGGCAGTTGAGTATTGCTACTGGGGGGAACCTTTGCTGTATATTTATGAGAGCCGTTACGCCGACTTGGGAGTCCCACATAATGCCTTGAGGAGGGCACTACCGGGTGGCTTATTTTGGCCTGTGAAGTTGGATCACGAAACATCACTCGACAGGTGGTCTCTATTGCATGTTGAAACATACTTCTGGCACTACTGTGGTGTCACTCACACTATTTGTTTTTTCTCCTTGCATCAAACCTTATCATACCTCTACACCTCCGGCACTATTGAAGATACCTCCTTGCATTTCCTTCATTCTTCTTTTATTGTTATTGTTATTGTTCGCTCGACCTATTTGTCTCGCTCCCAAATGGTAGATAGTCAGGGCTGCTCGCCCTTCTCTTTGAGATAGTTAGAGTGCTCAGTTTTTCCTCAAGCAATCAATCACTTCTTCATCATATCGTACTATCATTCCATTCAATATTACCACAACATTGCACGTTGGGATAGGCATAGCCGCATAGGACCACGGAGCCCAAAAATAGAGGGCTATAGCACACCGCTTACCTTACAACCCTCCAGAACAGCATAACTGGAAGTAGCACTCTCTCAAGTCTAGTTAGAGAAAAAGCGAGGAATTCAACTGGAAGGAAACATTCGAAGGTTCTACAAAAACCGCTCACATATTGTACTATATTATGAACCCCTTCCAGAAGAAGAGCAAAAGAAGCCTCATTTCCCACCCGCCCCATCCTCCAGACCCCTCCTTACTCCAAAGAAATAATTCCCGACTTTCTCCCCACCCCTTACCTCCCTCCACCCAAATCCTGGCACATAAACACATCCCATAACAAGAACATCCCTCCACCCATCCTTCCCTTCAAAAAACTCCCTCAGCTCCTCCGCATTAATGTACTTATTCCAATCGTGCGTCCCCCTCGGCACAATCCCCAGAATATCCTCAGCAACTAACTTTGTCGTCAAAAAGCTCGTCCAGGTCCTCGCGATCGTAGACAACACCAGCCACCCCCCGGGCATGACATGCTCCATGGTAGCCGTCAAGAACGAACTCGGACGCGGGACATGCTCTATGACTTCCATTAACGTGACGACATCGAATTGGCTCTGCTGGCCCTCGAGTTCTTTCGGGAGTTGTTCGATTGTGGTATTAATGTAGTGGAGTTTGCCGCCGCCGAGCATGGGGTCTTGTCGCGCGTGCTCAAGCGCGACGGAGAGAACCTCCTTGCTCGGGTCGATTGCTATGACGGACTCTGTTCCCGGTAGTCTTGCGAGCGCCTCCGCGAGGATTCCGCCGCCGCAGCCTATGTCTAGGAAACGGAGTTTCTGGGTGCTGTCTCTGCCATGCGCTTCCGCTCGTAGGTCGGGGTTTTCCAGAGATGTGCGTGCGGAAGAGACGGCTGGTATTGAGGAACCTTTCAGGAGGCAGCGTTGGATAAAAGAGAGGCGGATTGGGTTCATTAGGTGTAGGAGACGGGAGGAGCCGTGGGGGTCCCACCATGTTGAGGCTAGATTTGCGAAGTGCGAGATCTCGGTTTGGTCGACGGAGCTGGTTGAGTGGGCCCTTGTGGAATTGGTCCCGAGGTTCGAAAGACGTATTCGCGAGGGCCTTACTCGATGGAGGGGCGGGATTTTTGAAGACATTGGCTTGGCGGAGTGGGATGTCGTGGTGGGGGATGTTTGTTCCAAAGGGATGGTAGGACGTTAAGTTGAGCTTCTAGCACTCATACGCCAACCCTAACCCTCAGGGAGTATGGCATTCCCGAAATTTGGATAGGCACTTCATATTGCACCCGACGCCCTGGATATGGAAAGACTAAGGATATTGGAAATACCAGCATGAAATTAAATACTTTTAGACTACTATATCTACAGCCCAGCGCCACAATTACCATCCCATGAACCATAAACCCATAAACCAGTAAAACTCAATTACTTGAATGGTGCAGATATAGGTTCGACGACAGTACCCTGCTTAACAATAACCCTCGGCATCGTAGAATCCTGGAATGTCGTTTTCGTAGCCCACTCGGGCCCAATAGGGATGCGCAAACTGCGTTCGTATTGCTGCTGCGACTCGAAGGGGAAAGGGAGTGCGGATGCTCGATATTTGACGTTCTAAGGGAGAGTGTTAGCGTTACTGGTAACAATCGATCTAGTAGTCTCACACCTTCTTCACACGCTTCTCGTTGATAATAACCTTCTCAAGCTTCTTATCCTTCCGTTTATTCTTGTCGACACCCTTGATAGTCTTGAGGAACCTAGTATCCTTCTTCCCCTTTTGTTCTACGAGACCTGCTCCGGTCCAGCTGCCCCATCCCGGAATCCTGGTATCGATAACTTGGTCGCCCTCCTCGTCGATCTTTCTCTTCTTCTCTGCCTTGAACTCTGCGACAACATTGTCGCCTGCGAAAGCCCGCTTTGCAAGCTCCTGCAGATCAAGATTTGCGCCTTTATTCCCCCCGACCGGCACCAGATTGATGGCTCCTTCGTCATCGCCATCCCCTTCTCCATCGCCGCTATCGCGGTGGTTTTCGGCTTTGCGCTTGTTTGAAGCAGATTTAAGCGTGGCACTTACATCAACCTCCATATCCGGTACGGGGCTATTACGGTCTTTGAGTGCCTGTTTCCGATCCTTGGAGAGCTTGGAGTTGATCTTCACGTTCTTGGACTCCTGTCTTCCGGCTACCAAACTCTGAGCTTTGGGTCTCACGAGGCGGGAAATAGAGTCTTGAGCACACCATATGTTGGGCTCTAGGGCCCCCTTCTCCTCCCTTATCCTAGGAAAAGGTCCAGGTGAAATGGTCCGCCCTTCGCCAGTCCTTGCTTTCTGATTAGGAAACTGTAGAGACGATACCCCAGGCTGCGAGAAGGGATTCTTGAGTATATTGGAAGACGGCTTGTTCACTATCGTAACCTCAGCCTCGTCCAGACTATCCTCACCATCCCCATCTTCACTCGAGCGCTCAGCCTCCTCGAATTCAGACTTGTCTGGCTTGGGCTTCTTAACTACCCCTTCCTTCTTCCTTCCAGCTCTAAAGATCATCCTTCCGCTATCATTAACTTCTTCCTCGCCCTCATCAGTCTTATCTGACCTGTCATCATCATCTTCTAAAGCCCGCCGTAGACCCTCCACTTCGGCCTTATTGGCTTTCTTCCGAGCAGCTTCGGCATTTTGCATAAACTTGAGGCCCATCAACTTACTCTTGTTGTGTTGATCTTTGGCAGAACCATTTTCATTCTCCAGCTTTTCTAGTTCTGCAAGTAAGCGCTGCTTTGCTTGCTGCTGATCTTCGTTAAACAAATCTTCTTCGTCCCCACTACTCTCGAGCTCCTCGTCTTCCCCAAGAATTGCCTTTCCAGCAATCCTCATCCGAAGCTCTTCTGAGCGCTTTGCCATCTCTACCACGCCATCCTGTGCCTCCTCATCCCACATAGTCCTCCCCGAGTCCTTCATGCCCTTAGACCACTTGCTCTGCCTATGCCTCAAAGTCATTCGCTCTTCCGCCCTCTTCCTCTCCCTCTCCATAATATCTTCTTCATTCGGCACTCCGCCATGTCCAAGAGCTAGAGTCTCGGCCGCCCCACTGGCATTTTGTTCCTTTAACCGCTCTTTTTTGAGGATTCTATGGTAGGATTTCGACTTGATCTTCTTGATACGCTTTGCCTTGACCTCTTCCCGGTATAGTAGTTCACGCGCAAGCCGAAGCTCAGCCGTCCGTTTCTGAACCTCCTCTACGGATAGTTTATTCGTTTTCAGTTCCTCAAATTCCTTGATTGACTTTTCGGAAGCCATGTTCGACTCCTTCAGAATTCCAGAGATAGTAGCTTCAAGTTCGGTTAACAGGGTAGGCTCAGAAGCCGAAAGCGCAGTGATTTTCTTCGGCACCGGTAACCGTGCGTTGGGAGCATTGGCTAATGGAAAATGAAGATGATCCGCCTGTCGGCTGTGCTTCACTGTGTCGGTCCAGCGACCAAGCACCTCTTTTGATTTCTCGTACGCCGCTGCCCGATCTAACTTGTCCTGTTGCCTCTTCGCCAACGGGGCCGAAAGCTTCCCCTGTACTCCTGACTTGCTGGATTTTGGTGGTGCATTGTCGGCAATGAGCTTGAGTGATTGTTTGAGCTTGGGATTGGTGACGGTGGGCATGAGGTCCTCCACAGTGAGCTTATCGGAGGTTGAGGGTATAGTTAAATTGTACTCGTTTGGCGCCTTCCCTTCGTTAGGATCGTCTCCCGGAGTCCTCCTCGACGATTTCATCGTAGAAGGAAGCGAAGATATGATCTCCTGAAGCTTTGCAAGTTTCGAGGGGTCTTCTGGCGTTTCGTCCTCTTCCTCAGAGAAATCTACCATCGATTCCTCATCGCCCTCATCTCCAGATTCAGATTCACTACCCATAGAACTGTCACTAAGCTCACCATCCTCTTCTTCATCGTCAGAGACCTGCCGCTGAGGCCTCCCTTTCGCCTTTTTATTGACAACCTCCTCCTCCTCCCCCTCATCTTCCCCAGAATCAGGCCTATCCAGCATCTCCGACAAGTCTATAAGCCCTTCTCCGCCTTCGCTACTCCAATCATCACCATCACCCTCACTCCCCTCCTCTAAGCCTTGCCCGGGCTTGCCCTTTTTCTTCTTCCCAGCAGAGGTACTCCCTCGAAAGGTAAAATCCGCAAACCTCTCCTCATCGCTCTCGCCCAGTGCCTCGTCGCTATCGAGGTCGCTATCATCATCGCTATCAACGTGCCCTATTTTCCACTCATTCCCTTCAGAATCGCTACCGCGGTCCATCTCGTCTACATTGTCGTTTCCACCATCCCCACCTTCTCCATTGTCGTTGCCATTTCTTCGAGACCGTGAAGGACCGCCATTGCCGAGTCTGCGAACTGGAACGGAAGGTTTCTCAGAGGACTCAGCAGAAGCAATCGCGAAAGCGTTTTGCGCTCGATCGCGCGGGTTCTTGCGCATCATTCGGCGGTTGGAAGGAGGTGCCATTGTTGCGCAATTGCTATTTTTGTAACGGTGGAGGTTTTGGTGGCAAGTATTTTTTGGAAGTGGAAAATTATTTAATTGTTATGCCAAGATTTCACTCTAAACCCTTAAATTTAAGTTAATCCAAAAAAAGTTAGAAGGGTGGAAGAGAAAAAAATTGTGGAAAACCGTTTGACTTCCCCCACCACTTGAGACCCCCGAACAAACCCACCACACTGCCGCTGTAATTTCATACGTACAATGGGCTCCGACAAGAAACGAAAACACCCTCAAGACGCAGATCCAGGCCCGGCGGGAGGGGGTGGGGCAAAAAAATCCCCTGCGACCGCAAATAAAAGGCTGAAGCCCGTGCCGTCGGCAGCTGCTCCAAAACCTGAGCCAGCAAAGCGATCAACACTCCGTGCTTCAAAGGACGAAGAAACATCTTTTCCGAGAGGCGGTGGCTCTATTCTTACCCCGTTGGAGTTCAAGCAAATATCCAATGACGCTGCTAAAGATGTCCTCTTCGAAACTGAAAATGCGAAAGCCAAATCGGCTAAAAAGAAGCCAATGAGAGAGGGATCGAGGGGAGATAAAAGAGCTAAAAAAGACGAATCCAAGAAAAGTGAACAAAAGTGGATTAAAGCAGAGGGATTGAGCTATAAGGTCGGTCCTTTCTCGTCAAAAATAATAACTACGAGCTTCTAATCACTTCGCAGAGACTGCTACCGGGAACACTTGTGCTTGGATGCATCTCCCAGATTAATCAAACTGACCTCGCTCTTGCTTTGCCAAATAATTTGACTGGCTTTGTTCCTCTTACTTCTATTTCAGAATCGCTGAATAAGAAGGTCGAGGCTTTAGTCCGGGATAGCGATGACGAGGATGAGGACGGAGAAGAAAAGATTGAAGCAGCAAAGTCGGAATCTAGCGAGGATGATGTTGACCTCACGTCTATGTTCCAGATCAGGCAATATCTCCGAGCGTACGTCGTATCTTCTTCAGAACCTGCCAATTCCAAATCTTCCTCTGGCTCTAAAAACATTAAGAAGCGGATCGAGCTGTCCTTGGATCCAGCTATGGCAAATAGCGGCCTTACAGCTACTGAGCTAGTCGTTGGGTGTACTATCCAGGCCTCTGTTACAAGTGTGGAGGATCACGGTCTCGTTATGAATCTGGGTATCGGGGATGATCTCAAGGGGTTTCTCTCATCCAAGGAGCTCGGGAAGGGCCGTTCGGTGACAGATGCAAAGGAAGGCCAAGTAATGCTTTGCACAATCATCGGGCTCTCGTCGAATGGTAAAATTGTCAAACTCTCAGGGGATCTAGAACAGAAACCAAGTAAGAAGGGTAAATACTCTGGTGGGAAGGCAGCATGGTGGCTGGGTTCTGCGCCCACAGTTAATACATTTTTGCCCGGAACTGGTGTAGAGGTACTCGTTACAGATATAGCAAAGGGAGGCAAAACTGTTGGGATCGCAGGCAAGGTTATGGGACTTGTGGATGCTACAATGGACTTCTTTCACGCTTCCGGCTGGGAGGGAAAGAACATTGAATCCAAGTTTAAGGTTGGAGAAAAGGTCAGCCCCAGGCACGTCTCCCTTATATATAGCCTCTCTAACCTTCTTTAGATCAAAGCGCGTGTCATTGCTACCTACTCCGAACCTCATAAACTCGCTCTCTCAATCCTTCCCCACATCCTTTCATTCACTCAGCCAATTGAGAAAGAGCCTACAACTATCCTCCCAACAGCCACCATTATCAACTCTGCAAAGGTTCTTAATATCGAACCCAAAACCGGCCTTTTTCTAGACGTCGGTGTTCCCGGTATTCCCGGCTTCGTCCATATATCTCGGGTCTCAAGCAATAGAAAAATAGACGTTCTATCTGAAGATTCTGGTTTATATCAGACTGGTTCAGCCCATATGGCCAGAGTAATTGGCTATAACTCTATGGATGGCCTCTATCTTGCTAGCATGGAGCAGAATATTCTCGATCAACCATTTTTAAGGGTGGAGGATATCAAAGTTGGTGAAGTCGTGAAGGGGACTATCGATCGAGTCCTAGATAGTGGACGTCTTATCGTAAGCTTAGCTGAAGGGATCACCGGAATGGTGGATGAACTTCACCTAAGTGATATCAAACTTAAGCATCCCGAAAGGAAGTTTAGGAAGGGTGTAGAAGTAAAAGCAAGGGTAAATTTTTTTCGACTATCCCGGGCCCATTTCCAACAATACTAATTGATGAATAGGTTTTGCTAGTTGACCCTCCAAAGAGGAGAGTAAGATTGACCTTAAAAAAGGCTATTGTCAACTCTGACGCTCCAATAATATCATCTTACGAGGATGCAACTTCTGGCACTCGCTCAGTTGGTACCTTGATTAAAATCCTACCAAACGGCGCCATTGTGAGGTTCTTTTCAGATGTCTGTGGCTTCCTCCCGATTTCCGAGATGAGCGAAGCATATATCCAAGACCCCCGTGAGCACTTCACCGTTGGCCAGTCTGTCAATGTCCATGTTTTGTCCGTGGACCCTGCAAACCAAAAGCTACGAGTTTCCCGCAAAGATCCAAACTTGTCTGGTAAAGCCCAGAAAAAGGCTCTCGCTAAACTGCCCTCTAGTAGCGTTGTCTCTAAGACCGTAGTCGAAAAGTCGGCGGATGAAATGACTGATGAGCCTGCTGGCGAGGGTCTCAGTACTGGGGGATTCGACTGGTCCGCAAGTATCCTAGACAGGCGTGGCCCCGATACCGATTCTGAGAGGGATACCAGCCCCGAAGAGGAGAGGCACAAAAAGAAGCGTAAGAAGGCCCAAATCAAGGAAGATTTGACGGGAAATCTAGCGACGAGAGAACCACAATCCGTCGCTGACTTCGAACGCCTTCTCCTTGGAGACCCTAACGATTCCAAAATGTGGATCATGTACATGTCATTCCAACTACAACTTAACGAAGTCGAGAAAGCTAGAGAGATCGCCGAGAGAGCGATTAAGACTATTGCCCTTCGGGAGGAGAAGGAAAAGCAGAACGTCTGGACCGCTATGCTAAATATGGAATCCACGTACGGCACTGATGAGACTCTCGAAGAAGCCTTCAAGAGGGCCTGCCAGTATAACGAGGCTCAAAGCATCCATGAGAAACTTGCTAGTATCTATATTCAAACCGGGAAGACTGAGGTATGGAATTTCCCGATCAAAGTCCTCGCCACAGACACCTAACTCCATGACTCTAGAAAGCAGATGACCTCTTCAAGGTGATGATCAAAAAATTCAGCCAAGATCCTAGAATCTGGGTAAACTACGCCGACTTCCTTCTCAGCAAGCAAAACCGCGAAGCCGCCCGTGCGCTCCTTCAACGCGCGATGCAAGCACTCCCGCAAGACCAGCACAAAGACCTCATCTCCAAGTTTGCTAAGCTAGAATTCCGCAGTGGTGACCCTGAGAGAGGACGAACGCTGTTTGAGAACTTACTCGCCACTTTCAAAAAGAAGAGCGACCTGTATAACATGTTCTTGGACATGGAGATCAAGTACGGAAGCGAAGATGATGACGGAAAGGAGGGCGTCAGAGCTTTATTCAAGAGGGCTCTCGCTGAGAAGACTTCGACCCGTCAAGCTAAGGCTCTTTTCAAGAAGTGGTTGGGGTTCGAGAAGAGCAAGGGGGATGAGAAGAGTGTTGAGACTGTGACGAGAAAGGCGAAGGAATATGTCGAGGCAAAGAAGGGGGAGTGAGTGAAGCGGAGTGGGGTATAGCATCGGGTATTGTTAAATTATGTAAATTATATCAGTACATATCGTGACCTACGTAATTGAAATCAAAGTTTCCTTGCAGTAATATTGTCCGATATGGGAGTTAGCAGCAGGTATATGTGGTCGATGGGCCGGTGGGATAATGACTTTTCGTGATCTTGGGCACGGGACAAATTGATATATCCAGATCCAGCACAGCAACACTTCACCCTGTAAAAAACCACCCATCCAACCCAGCCTAGCCAATAATCACGAGTAGACAATCATAAACATTCAAACACTACAAGTGAAATTACGATACCTAGCATACAAGAGGAAAGAAAAAGAAAAAGAAAAATGTACCATTTCCCTACCTACCAACTCCCCCAACGGAAAAAAAACTAGGGAAATCGAAGCAGGTAAGAGAGAGCGGAAGAGTCAATCAAAGGAGCCGGGAACGGAACGAAACCCATGGAGAAAAATAGACAACGCTCAGCAAGCCGCCGTAGCGGAGCTCCTAAGGTTAATAAAATTAATTATAACCTCTACTGATGATGGTTGGAGGAAAGAGGAGCGCGAGGGAGAATGGCCTTTTATAGTGTTTTGGAGGTGAAAAAAAAAGAAAAATCGGCGACGGGGAGGGTTGTGCCCTATTTTTGAGGGTTAGGGTGGAGTTGGCCGCAGGGAAGCCCGTTTTGGTCCGAGGAGGCTCTGCGAATTCAAGATTACTAGTATGATATATCATACGAAGAGTACCTTTCTATCTTTATTCCTGCAAACGCCCCATATCTTCTCCAAACAAAACCCATTACCCCCCCCTTCCTAGGCCAACGTCTCTACTAAAGGGCTGCATACAATCAATCAACCTTCCAGTCACCCCCGGCGTTCATCTTTCCTCCTCCGGGCCCCGAATACCACACAGAGCACAATGCACATCCTGGAAGAAGTAGAACCATACCTGCAACAAGACACTCTAGGGTCTCCCATCTATGTGGCCCTTCTTCCTTCTCGGGCGCGGAGTTTGCAGACCAACTACGGCGGGGGGGACACCCAGGAAACATCATCATCATCAGTTGATCATCGGACATCTTTCTGTATGAGAAAGTTGATAGTGTGCCCGACTTGCAACGAGAATTAATTTGTCTTCCTTTTTCTTTTGTTCTTTCCTCCTTGTGCGACCTTTTGTGGACATCTGCTCTCCCTTTTCGCTCGCAAAGATGCTTGAACCCCACTGACAAACTTGATCTTTTATGATGCCCTCTCATACTTCTTTGAGACAAAAGGAGATGAACCCCTACTTCTTAGAGTGCTCCGGAAGACCTAGTTTGTTTGTGTGGGTGATAAGTGGGACAGAACCCAGAAACGTCATGCGAGCTTAGTGACAAAAAGGAGCTGACCCATCCCACCTATTTCCATACAAAATGCACGAGTTTAGCCAACCTCATGCTTACCCCTAGATCTCCTTGTACGGGTACGAGTAATCTATTAACGTTAGGGCCTGATTGGCATACCATGATTTGAGATGTTCATGGTGTTTGGCTTGGCAGTATCTGCAGATTGCAATTTGGGAAATTTCAAAGCGTAATCTAAAGATTTAGGGCCATGATTTCCTCATATTATTATGATAGTTAACCCCAAATTATGATTCGGAAATTTGAAAATCACAGCCATGCAGCTAGGCTACATTGTTAGATAGAATATACTCGGGGATATTCGGTACTCGAGTAATAGTAGATACAAGGAAAAAAGTAAAATCCACTCGAGCCTCCAGCAAATACAGAATGCAGGTTCATTTGAAACATTACAACCCCAACCAGAGCTATAAAAAAAGAAAGAAGCAAAAAATACAAGCCTCACAGTCAACAGTCAGTTTACGGAGCTATCAAAGTTCCCCGACTCCCGGGTTCCATGCTTCATTTAGTGGCGTCTTTAGATGTAATGCCAGTCTCTTGTGCTGATGAAACGGAAACTGGATTTGCATCGCTCTCCTTCACTAAACCATCCCGCTCGTCATCACTATCACCAAGTGAGAAAGGATCTCTGTCCATCGGCGCCGGCTCAACGCTCTTCAAAGGTTCCCATTTGCTAGATGATGGAGATGTTTGTCGAGCCGGCGCACCAGTTGATGCGGAGCGAGGGGGCTGTGGTGGACGATACATATCGTCATCAGAAATGGTAACTGGGCGCTCATCAAATGATACTTTGCGGCCAGTGGGCTTGTTTGAAGGTTGAAACAATCCAGGGTTGGCCCGGGGACGACGAGGTTGTGGAGCTACATATCATCAGTAATGGAACATAATAAAACTATTTCGACCCTTAAATAGCTAAGGAATAGCTCATACTTTGAACAGAGTTGTCCCTAAGCTCAAGGTGCGTGAAGTCGTCGCTTAGAACCCGGGGATCAGCGTCGTATCCACCGTCTCTCGAACTCCTCCTAGGGTTTTCGTATTCAGTAGCAGTTCGATTACCGCTCCTGGCATACTGGCTACTAGGCCTTGCAGAGCTCGGGGGAGATGCCTCGGGGGAGTCGCCATCGAGTCTCTTTTTAAAATCAGAAATCCAGGAATTGACTTTGCTTTGGGTTTCAAGAAAGCCTTTGCGGAGGTTTTCCTTAATAACCGGAAGATCGTCTAAGTCCGTAAGCAGGAGAAAGCCATACATTAGGAACACAATAGTACAAACCATCAAGGAACGAATGCTCCTTATCTGAATCGTAGTCAGAATCTGGGTCATGCAATCTTCCTCTCCTTCGACCTGTCTCATATTCTGGATCTAGAGTGGTACTGGCACCCGGGCGAGGCATACCAGTTCCAGCTCTCTTAGGCACACCGAATTGATCCGCCAATTGTCTAGCATAAATTTCGTCTGCCTCAAGTTGAGTTTGTGGGGTAGAAGTTATATATGGTGATGGTGTGGGACCGCCAGGGCCTTGGTGACGCTCGGGGCGATCCGCATACGGCTGGTACATGTTAGAATTTCTATAAAGTTGCGATAGAAGTGATCAAACCTGTTTTATCTGAGCGCGTTGAGCAGGACGTGGAGGCTGTGGAGGAGGAGTCTCTTCTACAAAAGTGGGGTCACTCATAGCTATTGAAAGCTTAGTATAAATGGCATTTGATCGATTTCAGGGACTCAACTTACTCAACAAGGCGGTAAATGCCGGTTCAACCTGGCCGCCCGAAGCAACAAGAACTGCTTTGACAACAGTGGCGTCTATAGAGGGGAAAGCCTCTTGGAGAGTAGCTTGAGCTTGTTGCTGAGGAGACATTGGGCGCGGTGGTTTCGGCGGCGGGTTTTCAACACTGGATTCAAGAACAGAAGGAGTGTTGACATCTAGTACTAGGCTTGCAGAAGAAATAGTGGCTGGTGTTGGTTCGGTAACCGCAGTTTCCCCGGCGTCCTTGGGTGCTGAAACAGGAGCATCCCCGGTCTATGGAGTATTATTAGAGCCCGCCGGGTTGGGGTTAACGAGTATAGTAACAAGCGATACTTACAGGCTCTGCCACTGGAATCCTTTCTGGCTGTTCTGAACCCATCGTGCGACTTTAACCGATAATTCAGATTAAATGTTTGTCAGAATCGAACGAGAATGTTGTCGAAGTTTCTTCAGGGAGAGGGCGGGAGAGGGGAGGGTGCAATATGCCGGGAAAGACTAGAAAGAAGCAAAGCAAGGAAGTAGGTCGTTGAATCAGATGCCTGAGGCTGACGTTGCCCCGCCAACTTTTTTAGCCACACCCCACTAAAAAATACCACAGCACGTGTCAACACGTTTTCTAGCCACACCAATCTTCCTTAATCTTTCTCACCCCAATTCACTCCTCAATTTCCCTAACAATGCCACCAAGGATATCTTTACCACCTTACCTACGGTGGCTATGGGGAAACCCATACCCCTTCCGACTAGCCCACCCCTCAGGGCCCGTGAACCGCTGCCACCCATTCACCACTACCGTCCTAAATGCCTTCGGTAATCGTCCAAAGAGAATCTCCTCCTCAGGCTCCCCCGAACTTCTTGAGGGCTCCAAGGCAGCTGCTCTCGAGCGCAAGCGACTAGCTACTCGGCCTGGGGTCCTAGCTGTTAAAAAGGGAATGACAGCTATCTTCAAGCCGAACGGTAGGCGAATCGCCTGCACCGTCCTCCAACTCGAACGAGTTCAGGTCACGGCAGTCAAGACCCGCCAAAAAAATGGGTATTGGGCGGTACAGGTTGGCTCTGGCTTGAGAAGCCCGAAGAATGTAACTAGGCCAATGTTGGGTCACTTCGAAGGGGCCGGTGTAGCGCCCAAAGAACACCTACGAGAATTCCGAGTCAAGGACGAAAGTGGGTTGATGGAGCCTGGGGCTACTTTTGCTGCCGACTTCTTCATTGAGGGCCAATATGTTGATGTTAAAGCTAATTGCAAAGGTCACGGATTTGCGGGGGTATGCCTCACCAAATACCTCAATTTGATAAAGGTCTTGGCTAATTTGTCGATAGGGTATGAAACGCCACGGCTTCAGCGGTCAACCTGCTTCCCATGGCAATTCCTTAAACCATAGAACCATGGGTTCAGCCGGCCAATCCCAGGGTGGTGGTTCCCGTGTCTTGCCCGGGAAGCGAATGCCTGGAAGAATGGGCGGCCATCAAGTCACAAGACCGCATGTTCAGGTCATGAAGATAGATAAGGAATTGGGAACTATCCTTCTCTTTGGTAAGTAAGCGCCCGGTATTAGTTCCCTTACGAATGCTTATCGATCCCCACAGGTCCTGTACCTGGTCCGAAAGGCTGCACCGTCGCCATCCAGGATACTATTCTCGGGCCTCCACCAGTCATTCCTGAGCTGACTGCAACTCCCTGCGAGCCTGCTGTTGTCGCAGCGTAACTATTAGACCTAACTATATATAAGGCTCTCAATAAAACACTACCAACTAGTATATACATCATTTGTTGTCACTCGCCTGTGACTCCCTGCTCCCGCTTCACAGCCCCAGCAGAATCACGGTGCCCGACTTAAAGTCGGACGCAATTCCCTGAACAAGGTTGTCATAAATCATGAATATGGGGTCGCGCTACCCTTATATTATATGCTTATCAATTTAAGGGTGTCTGACGAGCTTCAGCCTTATTCCTATAATACGCAACCTCCTCAAACTCCTAGCTTATCCACAACTAACCTACTTTTTTCATTACTAATATTCCCGTTGCGGCTGCTCCTTTGCGCACTAAAGGAACCTGCGGTTAGCTATCAATGATCACTGTTTACAATCTGCCTCTCCCTAAAGATTAATCTGCTCCTGTAATCCATCCAATGTTTACCGATGTGACACCGTTATCCTTAACCTCTAGTGAAAATATGCAAATCTACCTGCCAATAGGATAGGTATTCGTTCACACAGCAGCATTCCACGAAGTGCCTAGCCGATACGGGTCCAATCAACCCCAGAGTGATTAGTAGGAACCCAATCTCCCTCATGATGAGTTATTATCGAACGGCCCACTACGTGGTGCCGGGAAAACAGCAAATCCTGCCCCACGTGGGCAGGGATATGGGATATTAAAAGCATTAGCCCCCTTCAGCAAGGCTATATGTCAAAATCCTGCTACAAGCCAGTATAATCTAGCTCCCGAGAATAACACCTCGGGATGAGACCCGCAATCTAGGGGCCGGGGGTAGAAGAAAGGGAAGAAAAAAGGGTTGTTCGCCTCTATGAGTTTGGAAAAGCAACCGAAAATATAAACTCTGCAGTACAGAAATGAGTGAATTGGTCTATGAGAGTGGCCACCATTTACCATCAAACCACCCTTTCATCATTCATCGGCTTACAAGTTGGCTACATTTTCTAAGATAAAATTAAAATTAAAATTAGGTATCAATAGTTACTACTAGTAGAAGGTGCAATGTCCGGTAAACACTCTAATAGTTACGGCTAAGCCTAAATTTCCGCTAGGGGTTATCTGGAGATGTCGCCATTCAAAACAGTGCCGTAGGGCTGGAGCCATGGGTGGCTTGGAGGAGGGGATGATTAGGACACAACACTTTCTGGTTATCACATTTTAGACTCTCTTCGCACGGCATTGTGCAGTTCGCAAAAAATGGATGCCGTGCATGATATTAGAAGGTATCAGAGCCTACCCGCTCTGTTAGGCCGATGGTTTGCCATCACGGTAGATCACTCGGGTCACTTGTCAATATAGCGAGGTCGAACTAGGCCCCTCGAACGAGGCTTTAATAGATAGAAAATAGCTTGATACTTACATTACTCTTCGATTATACACCTGTTAGTACATATATACGTGCAGCAGTACCAGGCTACTCAGCCGGAATATACAGCCCCTTCAAAATACCTCTTAGTGCGCCCCTCCCCCTCCCACCTGATTCCTCAGAGTATTGCTAATGCTTGAACGCTACTGGATTTGAGCTGTTATATGAGCTAGCTAGCTAAGGAAGTAACATAGGTTAAGCTCTTACAACCACGCATTCCACTCCCCCTCCGAGATTACAGCGTGGCGCGGAACCAGATATAAGCCCTCCAGGAGCACAGTACAAGTACCTAAGTCTACATCGAGGATTGCTCGGGCATGATGTCTCCGATGCGGATGCGGTTGCTTCTATCCATCGATCTCTCGATACAGTATAGATTCTGCTCAGAGATCCGTGATGTTCTCTGTGCATCGTGTAACTTACTATACTCTTTATACCCTCTATGATATCCCTCAGAACAGCCATCTCCCTCTCCGAAGTGGGAAAATACGGAGAGGCTGATAGCCCCGGAGTAGAGCCAGGGCCTTGTGCCTGGTGGTGTGATAAAGGGTGGTGCTGTGGGTAGGTGTTACTGCGAAGCTAATATAATACCAAGGACTAGCAAGGGGATCGTGAAAAACTCTACTTCAGAGAGCCCCTCCTTTCAGGGTTCCTATTAATATACCGGTAACAGTGTCATAGGGTCTTGTTTATTGGATGAGATAATTTGAGCAACATTTGCTCTCTTTGGGAGGGCAACAACTATCCTCCATGCACGTTCGGGGTACTTACTCGTAGCGGCTGCTCTCCTCTTCCCAACGACTTGCTAAATACCAGCGAGCACTGTATTTCTGTAGGTAGGCCTTGGGGGTGATTTCTACCTCATTCTCGGTGCTTTTAGTATTGCCTCGCTCGTATCTAGGAAATTCAGCGGAGGCTACACTCGTTTAGCACGAATGAACTATTCTACAGTAAGTTTGCGGCAAATCAGTGAGCTCTCGTTTTGCCCACGCCCAGCAGACGTGCATGCGCTCCTCTCACGATATCTCCGAGTGATTAAGCATGGATTGGCGAAACACAGGCGAAATCAGAAGTAGTAAACCCATAATTTAATGATATCATGTTCCACCTTTACCACTTTCGCTTACACCGAGTATCCCCTTCGGCCACTGACAAAAAAAACTATGAATGAAACATGTTGCTAGCTTTGCTAACATTTACGCCCTTAGAGGGCCCAACAGTAGAGTTGGCATTGAATAGCGGACAGTGAAACAACATCGATAACTAGGAATGGCGAATGATTCCACCGTCTAATTGTACTCACTCCCACCACCAACCCTCAGCCCAATTACCGGTACTACTAGCAGGATTAAAGACAACTCGACCAGGATCAGACAGTGGAAGATCGTTTTTCCCTTCCGTGAGTCACAGCTCAACATCATGATCATCCATTTCACTTGGCTTTATTAAACCACCAACCTTTGCTGCCTTCTCTCTCTCGGCCTTCCTGGCTTCCTCAGCTGCAATTTCTCGGTCCTCTGCGAAAAGGTACGTATTGTCACTCGTAGAAAACTCCTTCAGCTGAATCAAGAAATCGCGAAGATTAAGTTTGAACTTAGGGAGGTCATTGTTCAAAGCGAACAAACCATCCACGAATGTCTTGATTTGGACCCTAAAAAATGTTGGCCATCAGAAAATGATCAAAATTGAAGATAAAGGCTGTAGGACTTACGGCTGAAGGTGGGAAAAGGCCGTGCGGAGAAGTCCGGCAACATATTCTCTAAGGAACTCCGAGTTAGACGTACCAGCCGGGGCTTGGTCAGGTGTGTAAAGAGGGGCATGAACTTTGCCGGAGTCCACAAAGTAGAACATCCTGGACAAGAGTAATGCCTGAAGTTTGAATCCTAAATAGATAGTTAGTTTCTGCTTCCAATCAAAACAGGCAGCAAACAGTATACAAACCGGCTTTATGGTCAGTATCCGTGAGGACAAAGAAAATGTCTTGTAGTATTGGAATGAAGAATTGCTGGAAAAATGCGCTGGAGGTCTCTGGATTTGTGTCGGCAATGTTGTTGATCAATTCGATGCACATGTTTAAGCCAGCAGCCTCGACCTCACGGTTATCGTGCTTACTAGCCCAAAGACACGCGTCAATGACAAACTTAAATTGGCGATTGTCAAGTTTGAGCAAGGCTACAAGTTCAATTAGTTAAGACATCTCACTGAGGATTCACCCAGTGTAACTCACCATTAAAGCAGTTAAGATTGATTGCGCGGAGCAACTTGAAAAACTCCACTCTATGCTCTGGATATTCCGAAAAGTCCTTGTTGATCATTTCCAAGGTACATTCGAAAACGTTCTCCATGATGATTGGGATTTTGTCCTCCATTAGGCCATGCAGCTTGCTGATGATCGTCGACATAACATTCAAAACCTCGGCATCGCGGGCATCCGGAACGTTGCGGTTATAATCGACAAGTACGGCATCCAGGAGAGGTGGAACCATGTTGTTGTTCACCGCTTCCAAATTATCCGCCTTCTGGACATAGGTATCGATAAGTTTTAGAATCTCCTTCTTCACAGTACGCAGGCCACGGATGCGAGGCATCTTTGGCGCCACAGGACCTGAACTTGGTTAATAAAGTTTCAAGGAGTGGATACAAACACCTACCTTCTCGTGCCACCCCCTCAGAGACCATCCCGCTAACAAATCGATACATCGACAGCATATCCATAAAAATGCGGGCAATCTGGGGATAGAAGTAACTTCCAATTGAGGTGCAAGCCGACACATTAGTCTTCATGATGTTACCAATAATCTTGACTGTCTCATTGTTATCTAGGATACTGAGATTTGAGGTGGCCTCTTGGATAATAGCGTCCCACTAGCTAGCTACTTAGTCAAGTGCCTAAAACAAAGATTAAAAGGTTAGAACTTACGGCCTGATTGGGAAGTGCCATCAAATCTTGAATCAAGCGCTCTTGTATTCCCGATTGGCCCTGCGCACTAATCATGTAGCCACATGCCTCATAGAAGGTATGAACTTGTTGCGGTGATAGGTCCCGAGTAATGGCTTGCATTGTCCGTACTATTTCATCGATAAATGGCTCCGATTCTCCTGGTTGCAAGGCAACAAAATGGCGTCTGCATTTTTGAGCGATTTTGATAAAGGTATCACATGCCATGTCCTGGACACCTAAACAGCATTAGACATATCAAATCAAGTGGATATGGGGGCTTACCTTCGTGCGTCTCATGCATAAACTCAAAAAGTTTATTTACAACAGTCTTTAGGAATTTCCAATGAGCCTTCAAAAATCGTGGGTACTGGCCCACGATGTACATAATATTGGAAGCAACAACCGCCTTGTTATCCTTCCCCCTCTTCATTTCAGTGAGACCAAGCAAATCCTTAATCACTGTAACAAGAAACCTCTTCTCCGTTTCTTCGTTCATAGCCCCAGATATCGACCCAATAGCCCAACAAAGAGTATTGCAATTAGCCCACGACCACTCAGAGCCATCAACTTGCTTAGCAAGCTTCTCCGACATGATATTTTCTGTGTCAACAACATCCAAATGCGTAAGGTAGACCAAGCACTCCCTAGTAGCTTTGTAGAGTTGTATAGTGTCACTTTCCTTGACAAATTCACGAACGATCTCCCCTTCATCGTTCTCTACGATTAAAACCTGTGAAAGTATGAGCGCAATTCACAGAGATCTGCTTCATCACAAAGTGCACATATCAACTTACCTCTTCAGGCCTAACCATTCTCTCGATCATCACCTGTCTTAAGTTTGACAAAACTTCGACATACATATGCTTCCTGAGTGGAAAATTGGCATGATGGTTAGGGTGAACAGCACCTCCTCCACTAGCAAGCCCGGTGACCCCGATCTGAGCCATGCTAATAAGAGGAGTGATGTCTGTAATCGGCAGCGATTGCATCTCTTCATAGAGCTCTTGAACAAGCTTATTCCAGTATTCGAGGCAGATTTTAAAGATCTCGCGGTCCTCAATCTGGGATATCCGGATAAGGTAAAAATGCGAATGAGTGAGGTAATCTTTATTCGAGAGAGTTTCAATAAGCTATAAAAAAACCAGAGACGCGTGAGCTATATTCCATGTTATAGTCTGCAGATTAATGGTATAAATACCTTGAGATGGGGAGTGAAAAAATTGCAGATGAACAGGGCCAAATTTTGAATGAACTCCTGATCTCTAGTACTGCTGGATGGGTAAACAAAACGGAGATCGGTTGATAAAGGAACAATCTTAGAAACAGTTGTCATGACATTCGTAAACATCTCAACCAGCTTCTCGTCATACTGGAATTGATTAACCTGAAGACCACCGATCTCAGTTAAACACTTCATTGTCACATTGCGGAAGTCAGGCTGTTCCAAGAAGCGAGTGCGTAGGGTCTCGATAATGGGTGTCTCAAATATATAGCCTAGAGGAATCCAGTTAAGGAAACGCAGGAGAGTTTCTAAAGTCGCTTTCACGAGGCTGGGTTGTTCCGCCATCTGTAAAACCTCCGAACAGAGCTGGAAAATTGAGGAGAACTCCTGACACATAGTCGTTTTAAGGTTCTTAGTCTTAGACTGTGTCATTTGTTCCGCTGAAAAATCGAACACCTCTTCTGAAAGAAGTCTCAGAATGGCCATATTATTTTCGCAGATGGAGAGGTTGCTCCGACAAGAGCTAATAATTTCATTAATAAAATCGGGCCAGTCATGAGGCCAATCCTGCTTCAGTATTGACACCAGAACCAGGTTCAATTTGTTGATCAATATCCTCTTCTGATGCAGGCTCTCGGGAGTGGACGACTCCTGGATGATAAACCCGACGACAAAATTCCGGATACCTAAGGCTCGCTGTGAGTCTTGATTTTAAGATAGATCCTTTTCTCAAGTAGTCCATACCCTGTCTCTGTTCCTTTGGCAACACCTTCCATCGTGTCTGGATGACTTGGTCTAGTACTCGTAGTCCGAGAACTAAAAAGTCAGTCAAGTTACAGCAATCGAGCATAAACTCAGGATCAAAAATACATTTTGTTTCAGGGTAATTTGCGGATTCTAGCATCTTATCCACCATAGTCCATGAATCTGGACTCTCGCTGAACTAGAAACCGCATTCAGTATTTGAGAAGCTGACGGTAAGCATTTACCAGAATACGTACCTGATTGAGAACAAGCTGTGCATTTTTTCTCTAATGGAAAAGTCAGCGAAACAGTACATTAAAAGTAGTGGGGGGGTAAGAGCTAACATCCGCGCCTGTTCCTTCATAAAACATGCGAACATGTTGATCCAGATCGTCTATTGTCAAGGCTGCCATTATAAATCACGGGATGGGTGGTGCAAAGCTTTCCGAGTAAGCTCTCGAGAGGTAACGATATCCTGAGGTATATCGGACGAAGCAGCGATTAAGTAGGGAGTTGACGGTTTGCAGGTTTATGTTGCAGATGGCGGGGTAGAATGTCAACAATCACTCCAGCACTTCAGCAGAAACACGCGAGGGTGGCTCTTTAGAGGTGTGGAGTTTATGGATGTTGATTGTTTGAAAGCGACAAGGCTGTAGTTTTCGTTGGAGTGGGCAAGCGAGACAAAGGAGGAAAGGTGGAGAGAGAAGATTGCAATTGTTGTGTATGAGACGAGGGGGTAGAAGGAAGAGGCGGGGCGGCAGAGAGCCCGTCATTGGCTGAATAATAGAATGATGGGGCAAAGTTGGGTTTAAGGCTAGCATCACGCTCTCCTCAAGAGCCTCAACAACGTTTTATCAAACTATCGAATGTTCTTGTTGCACTGGTATGATACATACCTTTCAAGCCAATATTTTTTACACGATAGTATTTGAAAAGTATCATATTAATCCCTGATGACTTTATACTATTGTCCTAAAGGAAAGTCGCGACAAAAAGTACTGTAAGTGGCAAGCAGGTGGAGCACAGGTATTCCTGGCATAAATGAAACAGTATACAAAGAAATCCCTACCACAATGTCCACAGGCGTGCTTCCTACACGTCGGACTGGACAACTGGGCTGTCAAAAAACTCATAAAACCAATTTCTCCACTGCCCCTGCAATTTCCAAATCCAGAATAAAAGGCTCCTAAGTAGTAGTGTTTTCCTAACACAATATAATATCGGTACACTAGGCGTGCTGAATCTTATTATATCAGTTTTCGCGATTCTGTTAACCTGCCAAACTAAACTTATTGTGGGCTAACGCAGATTTCCGCTAATAACCTAGTGGTGGAGTTCAGGAGTTTTTTACAGTATGGCGCCGGCTGCTTAAAATTTACTAAAAACTAGCATAATAATAATTTTCAAGGGCCTCTAGCTGCAAGCACATCTTTGGGAAGATATAGCTCTATAGAAGTGCTCAGAGGAACTCCCTCCCGTCCGATTTTTAAGAGCAATATTTGTGGAGACAGTAAAATTTCGAATTATCATACCCAAGTTGCCATCACTGCAGGAACCACACCCTGCAAGCCATGCCTTGTCTCTCACAAGTTAACTTGCCATACAACCATCGCCCTGCCCGGGTGGGCCTAAGATCCAAATGGCCCGAAAAGTGCCTTGGATAGCCGTAGGACCCAAGGGAGCAGCTGCACTTTGAAAGATGGGGTTCATAAATTGATCTTGTGCTGTACAAAGGCTGATCATAAATTGGTGGTAATCCAGAGTACAAGACTGGGGCACAATAGAACAAAAGTAAGAGTTATAGGCCCATTGGTATACTGAGATATATCCTCACTAATATGATAGAATACAAATTTTAATTATGTTAAAATGGTTTATAAACCAGAGGGCTCAGTTTTCTCCTAGGTGTTAGCCGTGGGGGGCAGAAGGGTCGGACAGAATTATTGGGCCTTCATACTGTGTCACTCGCACGGGCTCAGGGTTAGAAATGTGAGCTCGAACAGCCTACGATGCGATACAATACGATACAGTACAGTAACTTATCGTAAACACACTGAGCGCAGTTGGCCGGGCCTGTATAGAGGGGGAAAGCTTGATATTAAGGGAGATGTGAGAGGAGGGTCACACATAGCCTATAGAGGAAGAAACCCGCTTCAAGGATTTTAGATGCACCACTAACCCCCAGCATTATGGATAAGAATATACTAGATCTTTACTCTTCTTCTATAACGTTCTCTTACATACAATCCTCCTCACATCCTCCCAAATCCTCATCATTAGGTCTTCTGTCCAATCCTCTAACCTAGTTTCTACAGTTTGACCATCCAAAATCTGCTTGCTGACATGGAAGAACCTGTTCCTCAGCCCCTTCTACGGCAATAATTCCTGTGGCAAAGGGCACCACTACCCCGCATTATGTTTTGCAGTGTGAGATACCACTTTCCGATATTGTACCCTATAGCTTTAATTTATTAGACGCTATGGTATGATATTGATTATTTAAAATAAGGTGGCGCACCATACTATTAAGGGAGCTTGAGGGCCCGCGTGGAAATTGGCTTGGAAAATATGCCCCTCTGAGTATCTGGAGTCTAGGGCTGTGGCGAAAGCATCCTTGGGAAGAAAGTATGATATATTGCGTCTTCGTAGTTTATAATATCACATGAGAAGTAGAGATGGAGCTAGATAGAGAAAGAGCAAGAAGGGCTGTGACCGGGCGAAGCACGTGGAAAAGTGCGCAGTGTGGAAAAATAGATTTTGATCGCTGAGAGTTCAGAATACTTCTCTTTTGTTCTCCTCTATCCCTAGAGCTGTTGGGGGGGAGTGATGGAGGTAATCGTACGCGGGCACTTACATCCCGTAATGAACGTATCAAGCAAGATCATCTGATTTTAGCACCTATACCAGCCCCTATCCTCTTACCCCTCTTCAACTAAGGGCTATACATGTCCCTCAAGAGCCCTGTTAGACTACCCAAACCACAAAATGCCAAACCAAGCGGTGCAAAAGCTTGCCTTTCAATGCCTCAAGAGTTCTGGCACCAGACAAAGAAGCTGCATAGCTGTTGGCCGATCTAGATCGCTATCATATGAAATTGTATCTTGGGATAATGGGACATTATAAAGATGCAGAACGACAACCCCAATTGCCTGTTGGTCCTCTGGGGGAGCACCGCCAATCTGATTCTCATTACTAGCAGGGAACTAAACTCCCTGGTTCTATCTTGCGACGCCAAGGAAAGTATGCTGACGGGAGGCAAAACACCGCTCTGCGTTGGAAGGCGGACATGAACGGGGATCTCTAAAGAAAGTGCAGGAGCCAAGTCACCCTGGCGCAGCCCTGAGTGTCGACAACTTAGCTTCAACAATGAGACCCCAGGAAAATACAATGAAACCAAAGAGCTTCATTGTCATTCCCTTCAAGATACGGATAGCGCCCAGCAAGGCAACCGCCTTCACACTTTGTCTAGTGTGAGTAATTTAAATTGGGTGCAAGGCTGCTGAGGAAAGTAGTGGGAAGTAGAGAAGATGCATCGGCGCGCACTAGAAGGCTAGGGGAAAGTGCCAGCCCATGCCACACCGGCACAGTGGTAAGCGTAAGAAACCTGGCCCAGGTGCTAGGACTTTTAGAAAAAGTTGGAAGTACAGGGAAGCCGGGGCGATGTACCAGTGTGAACTTGAGCGTTGAATGAGAGCACCGAAGCGAGATAATACTCAAATCCCAACAACACACAACTTAGCACGAATATTACGACAGCAAGAAAACTTGCATCGTTCTTAAGGCCGGTAGCATCTCTAGAGGATTATAGCATCCATCTAAATCCAAGTAATGTGTAGAATCATGGTTGCTCACTCGCTGAAAGTAGTTTAGGCCCCGAAATCCAAAGTGGGCCCATAGCATCTTACATTGCACCACTAATAGAACACAGTAGCAACTAGTATATACATTTTTCCTAGTTCTGACATCACATACCGGTTCCCGTTCCTATAATTCTACCACCTACACATTCCCTATATTCCCGCTCTAGCCATCATTTCTATAACAACCCTATTAATACCAGCCATTTTCGTTATGATGACTACGCACGCTAGATAGTAGGTAGAGCTCGAACTACGGCGCAGGTAGTGCCCCAGGGTTGTCCTTCGGGGGGGCGTCTCAGTTGGCTTGGTTATTTGTTTCCTCGATCTTACCCGAGCACATTATCTGTCAAACCGCCTTACTCAGTTACTTATCTTGTTCTCTCTTTTTATAATCTGTCCAAAGTTTTTACGCCATTGAAAAGGATTGGTTGGGATCATGTTTGGGTACGTCTTTACTGTAATTTTTCTACCTTATGGTGTTAGTACTCTACAAGTCCTCCCATAACTTACTCGTACATCTCGGGGCTGGCGTTTATACGAGTGGCAAATACGCGCATCAAAACTTATAGTACTACAATACATTGTATAATTCCGTAAATTGGGGATCAATGATGCCGATACCGCGATACTCCACCTAGAAGAGCCCAGGGTTTAGAGGCCGACGGGGGTATACCACAAAACAGGTGTGAATTATGCAAGGACTCTAGGCGCACTATTGGCGATGAAACAATACGAAAACCTGACGCATTCAATCAATTGACCAATCGACCACCCTTTCCTTATCCTTACTGAAGCTCAAAATATATTACAGTTGAGAAACTTTTGTACGGAAACAGAACTCCGGAGCCAAACCCATGGGAAGGGAATTTCATAGAACATCTCTCTTTCTCGCGGTCCTATTTAGCAAGAAGAAATCAAGTTAGTGATAAGTCTAGATATCAGGAGTGGTGCGGTAAACCTCGTGTAATTAGACAATCTCCATTCGTAATCAGCGTCTTTATTATCCACTATCCCTAAGCGTAGTTCGAAGAGCTAGAGATGTTGTCAGTGACTATCACCGTCCTGTAAACCGAGGACGTGGCATAAACAACGAACCTTCATTTCCATCCTGGGCCCTACCTCCGCCAATTCAACCGAATTATACCCCGTCTTAACATAAACGTGGTGGCGAACAGATATGTAATCCCCCCCAGTAAGAGCGAAGGTAACGACTCTGCTCCCTTCCTTCGCCCTCCCCGCTTCCCTTGGTGGGAAAAGATGCTTCAGTATTGTAACGACCCGCTTCCCCAGCGGCGTGGAGAACCCCTCGAAGATCAAATGCGGGTAACTCTCACTGACAGTCCCCCTACTAGAATTAGGAATGTCATGACGCAAGACAACATTGTGCAGCGAGAAGAGCGCGGTGGGGCCATGCGGGAAGTGGGATATGGTGAGAGAAGTAGGAGTACCTCTGTGCTCGTGCAGGAGGATCATGTCGGAGGTACTGGTTGATAAACAGGAAGCGCAGAGGATGGGTAGGACAGCATTGCCACGGTTTAGTCGAATACTGTTGGGCAGGAGGAGGCGGATTTCCTTGGAGAATTGGAGGAGGCGAGATGAGGGGTCGCGGGAGGTGGTGATCAGGATCTTGGGATCTACGATACCCGAGAGTGTCGCATATTCGTCGTCGATTTGGGCTGCCTCGTCACCATCTGCTTCTTGGGATTCGTCATATTTAAAGTCTTTTCGGAGTTGGACATCGTCTGCTATTTCTTTCGGGAGTGGCTAGAGGGTTGACTTGTGGTTAGGAGACCGGCTTTCGTAAGACGGATAGGTTTGATTTATTTATTTGAATTCCAGAAACGAACCTTTCCACTGGCAAGGGCAGCCTTTAGTCTCGACCTTTTCTCGGCGACTTGGGCATTTTGGAGCTCAAGCTGCTTGCGATAGATAAAATCGCGCCTGCGATGTATCAAAAACAAACTCAGTGGGATTCCGAAGGGACTTGAGGTGAGGAATTAAACGTTAGACGAACCTCTCCCGGGCGTTTCTTCTAATCTAGAGATAATTCTAATTAGGAATTATTATTATGAGAATCCAGAGGAATTAGGACTTACCATGGTTAAAGGCTGGGGGGCACTTCCTCCTGACTTTTCTTCTAGCTAGTGGGTGAAATTGAGGCGCTGTGAGGATAGAGTATTTTTGGTTCATAAATTCAATGTAGCACATAGCCGGGTAACCATATCTCCCTGGAGTCCTAGCCAAGAAGACAACAAGGGTCGCCTTCGTCAGGCAGTCTGTCGCAGTTCCCACAACAATTTTGCCTTCAGCTCCTACATTCCTCCACAGAGAACAGAACACACAGAAAATCTCAGCGCTCCATACACCTTACAACTCCCTACCAGAACTCAAGCCACTAGTCAAGACCCTCTCTCGCCCACAACCTGAGCAATACAGTAGAAACCCTCGCCGAACGTAGGGCAAGCCGCACTCTAGGCACCCCACTTTGATTTGAACTATCTTGCCGATATTTCGACATGGACGGTGTCTACACACATTTAGGTATTACACCGTCCTTCTCCACCCCACGCAGTCTAGAGAGTCTTAGCACATATGTAACAGAGCAAAGGATAACTTACTGAATTTTATTGTAGGGAATCATTTCGATGATACCGCATCAACTATTGATACCGCCTCTGTCTATGACCTCAAGGCCCGGCGCCACGATGACGATGAGGAAACTGTTGATGAGACGCTGAGTCTAGCTAGTGTTCCCGTCGGTCGTTCCGCTGTTAGTGACAGAAATTACGGAGAAGAAACGGATGGGCTTGGAATTAACGATTCAAGAGATGTTGAGACTGAGCTGCCCGCACATGCCTGCGCGTCTGTCCCCCCCCCGTTTTCCGTTCATATCTCAATATATACTGATACGATCTATAGATATTGTGGGATCCATTCCCCCTCCTGCGTTGTGAAATGTCTAGCTTGCAATAAATGGTTTTGCAGTGCTAGGGGTAATACTGCGTCCTCCCATATCATCAATCATCTTGTTCGTGCTCGCCATAAGGTAAAATCACTACCCTGCTCACACTTTCTCCCTTATATGCTGATGTTTTTCTTTAGGAAGTATCACTCCACCCTCAATCGTCTCTTGGTGACACAACTCTTGAGTGTTACAACTGTGGGACCAAAAATGTTTTTCTACTCGGATTCATACCTGCAAAGTCGGATACTGTCGTTGTTCTTTTATGCCGGCAGCCGTGTGCGGCTATGTCGTCTAATAAAGATATGAACTGGGACACTTCTCGCTGGCAGCCCTTGATCGAGGACCGCTCGTTCCTCCCATGGCTCGTATCGACTCCCACTGATGCTGAACAACTGCGGGCCCGTCATCTGGGACCCCAAATGATTGGCAAATTAGAGGAACTATGGAAAGATAACGCTAGTGCCACTGTCGCCGATCTGGAGAAAGGTGCTGGTGTTGATGATGAACCTGCGCCGGTCTTGCTCCGCTATGACGATGCATACCAATATCAGAATGTTTTCGGCCCTCTCGTCAAGATTGAGGCGGACTACGATCGAAAACTGAAAGAATCTCAGAGCCAAGATAACTTGATTGTGCGCTGGGACTTAGGTTTGAATAACAAACATTTAACATCCTTCGTTCTTCCCAAACTTGAACTTGGCGACGTTAAGCTTGCTGTCGGGGATGAGATGCGCCTACGTTACATAGGCGAGCTCAGGCCCCACTGGGAGGGCGTCGGCTATGTTATCAAGATTCCGAATAACCAGAGCGACGAGGTCACCCTCGAACTTCGGCGCAACGGAGGGGATAAATCTGTGCCCACCGAGTGTACTCATGCATTCTGTGCTGATTATGTTTGGAAAGCTACGAGTTTTGACAGGATGCAGTTGGCAATGAAGAGCTTTGCAGTGGACGAGATGAGTGTTAGCGGATATATTTACCATCGCCTACTTGGTCACGCTGTTGCGGCTGCTCCTCTTAAAACAAGTATGCCAAGGCGGTTCTCCGTACCTGGTCTTCCCGAATTGAACGTGAGCCAGGTCCATGCTGTCAAGAGTGTGTTGTCTAAGCCACTTTCCCTTATCCAAGGACCTCCGGGAACAGGAAAGACGGTCACCTCAGCAACAATCGTATACCATCTTGCCAAGACAAACGTCGGCCAAGTCCTTGTCTGCGCGCCCTCGAACGTCGCTGTGGATCAATTGACTGAGAAGATACATCGCACCGGATTAAAGGTTGTTCGTATTACGGCAAAGTCTCGTGAGGATGTCGATTCGCCTGTTTCGTTCCTTTCTCTACATGAGCAGGTCCGCCTGAATGATACTAATGTTGAACTCGTTAAGCTTGGACAACTAAAAAACGAGTTAGGTGAACTTTCTTCACAAGATGAAAAGAAGTTCAAACATCTTACCCGCAATGCCGAGCGGGAAATATTAACAAATGCTGATGTGATCTGTTGCACCTGCGTTGGCGCCGGTGACCCGAGACTTGCGAAGCTGAAATTCCGAACTGTACTTATCGACGAGAGCACCCAGGCCGCTGAACCAGAATGCATGATCCCTTTGGTTCTTGGATGTAAGCAAGTTGTTCTAGTCGGTGACCATCAGCAACTTGGTCCGGTTATTATGAACAAGAAAGCAGCCCGTGCTGGTCTACACCAGTCTCTCTTCGAACGCCTGGTCATCTTAGGATGCGCTCCTATCAGATTGAACGTCCAATACCGAATGCACCCCTGTCTATCGGAATTTCCTAGCAACATGTTCTACGAAGGGAGCTTGCAAAACGGTGTTACCACTCAGGAGAGATTGAGGAGAAACGTTGACTTTCCGTGGCCAGTGGCGGATACGCCAATGATGTTTTGGAGCAACTTGGGTAACGAAGAAATTTCCGCCAGTGGAACAAGTTATCTCAATCGTACCGAGGCGTCCGCTTGTGAGAAGATTATCACTCGCTTTTTCAAGGCCGGTGTATTACCATCCCAGATTGGTATCATCACACCTTACGAAGGCCAGCGTTCATACATCGTCTCCTCCATGCAGACCAATGGGGCTTTGCGCAAAGAACTCTACAAAGAAATCGAGGTCGCCTCCGTTGACGCATTCCAAGGCAGAGAAAAGGATTACATTGTTCTCTCCTGTGTTAGATCTAACGACCACCAAGGGATTGGATTTTTGAACGACCCTAGGCGCCTTAATGTGGCTTTGACGAGAGCTAAATTCGGGGTAGTCATCCTCGGGAATCCGAAAGTTTTGTCGAAGCATCCTTTGTGGCACTATCTTTTGCTCCATTATAAAGATAAAAATTGTTTAGTTGAAGGGCCATTGAGCAATCTCCAGGTTTCCCTGATCCAATTTTCGAAACCGAGACAGAGCTATCGCGGTCCCCAACGCTATCAGATGGCATATCAACCCGCTCCCAATGGAGGCGTCCCTACTGGCTCAAGGCTTCCGGGTGGTATTGGTCCAGCCGCTACAAACGCCCCGAGCCCCATCAAGCCTCCAGCCAGGCAGCCTGAGTACAACGACTCCGGAAGTGTGATAGGCTACATACCCGATGATGTTAGCTCGGTCCATTCCGTCGCGGTTACCAGCGCTTTTCCCCCAATGTTCAGAGGGTTCGCTATGGATAATTGGCCCGCTCTTTCCCGCGGTGCAGCACCATCTACAATTGCGCCCAGCGAGGCAGATGTGTCATCAATTGCAGGTGCTAGTTCTGTCACTGGTGGTGGGGGCGTTCCATTAGGCTCCTCCGCAAATTCGGTTGCCGGTGGTAGCGCGATTGGAGGAAAGTCGACAAGCCTGAGTCAGAGCGATAGATTGAAGAGATATGTTGAGAGTGGCAGAGCGGGGTCCGGAATGGGTATGGGGATCGACCTGAGTGGAGGATATAAAACCGGGGTGGAAGGGAGTGTTTATGGAGGCAGCAGTGTTGGGGGAGTCGGTGTTGGGCTAGGGAGGCGCGGAGACCTAGACGACGACGCTAGAAGCGTCTCTACAGCCTTTGCAAGCCAGGTCGGGATGACTAGCTACGATTGAGATCCTCAAGCACTCCCACAAAAGGCGTGGGTGGCCGAAGGAAAAACTCCGAGAATAGTGGAACCGTCGCGTTTTTGGAAGAACTGCCTGTTGAGTTCTTTCGAGTTCTAAAAAAGGTCTACCGAAGGCTACTGTCACCTATCGAAACCCCCTACCTACCTCAACTCGTTCCTCCTCTCCCTTCTTTAGTCTTTGCATGAAATGACTAGAGATGGCGCTGCAACCATCTGTAAGGTAGTGGCTTCCGGATCTATCATCACCCTGGGAAGCTTTCATCCTCTATTTGGGTGTGCAAGCGATCCCCTGGAAAAGTTGTATTTGGATTGGATGGAATTGTGGGAATCTGTTGGGGCTTTTCGCTCAGGTACTGTTGTTGATAGATCGAATCAAACATTTAGTTAACACATTCGTGATGACCTTTGCTTTTCCCTTTTTGTAATTTGGAGGGTACTCTGCCATGGGCGCCTCCTCCTCAGGGTATTTTCTGTATTATGGTAACTGGCATTGCTTATGAGGAGGGTCGCGAGGGACATATCATATCCAAGTGCTAAGATGTTGCTTCCGCTGTATCTTTACTCCATTGGCATTCTAGGTGTAGTCTGGACTATTCCTCTGTTGTTTATACAGTAACGCGTAACTTCAAGGCTTTATTCCAGTAGCCATCAAATCTGTAGTTCTCACAAATTAATGATAAAAAAAGAGTCGGAATTTCCGCGAAGATCACCAGTCTAAACCAGTGAAGTTATGTACAGTACAGGACACACCTCCCATTATCGAATCAGGTCCTACACAAACAAATCACCTAGTAAGCTCGGAAACCAACATTTTTTTCCCTTCTCCCTCTTTCCCTCTCTATCTGCCCTAGGTACCGTATTCTCGAATAATTGAACCGTATGCTACTGTATGCCATTGGAGTTGCCTTCTCTGGCATATAAGGCCTGTGTTTTTTTTTTTGTTTTTATGTCTCTCGGGAGGCCCGAGCAATTCTCAACTTCATATTATAGCACACGGTTCAATTATTTGAGATCACCAAGGCTTAGCCCAAAAGCGAAACTTCGATCCCAAGAGCAAGCAAGAAAGGTATCAAAGAAAATTTAAAAGCAGGGTTGACCATGGGAAAATCCATGCCAAGTGGCCGAGAGCGCCGCCACTCTCGCAACTCGAGAATCTCGCGACCCTCTGGGATACTGTACAAGAAGTATGATAATAATACTTGTATTATAGTACCTACTCGAAAACAAGGGGATTGGCGAAAAAAATATAGTACGGTAAAGCAATCTGCGCCTATCCGAGCGCCAATAACAAAATATATCATATCATACCTCTCCCGTTTTTAGGTATAATATCATGGTATCTATGATACTCCCTGGCCAGGAGATTCATGATAAGTTAACCTACCGGTAATTACAGTAGTCAGCCAGCAAACCTACCGGTAAATGATGTCGGGGAATTTCCAATCACGTGCCACACACGACAGCAACCCGGGTAACACCCCATTCCCACGCGTCACCTCCCCTCCCCCTCCCCCGAATCCCGAAAACCAAGCACGCGAACATTTCCGCCTCCCTCAACAACACCCATCACACCGAAACCCATCCAACATTTCCACCCCCCCTCCATCCATCCCCCTTCTTCCCTCTCTGGTATATACCATACCACCCTTCCCAAAAAAGAAAAAAAAATGCCAGTAACCACAGTCCAACGTCTAGACGCCCCCTCCAGCTATTTCGAAAAGCGTGAAGTAAGTTCCCTCCTTCTAAACTCTACCCCCCACCCCGGAGATTAACACACTCTCCCCCACCCCAGCGCCGCCGAAGCGCCTCCCCAAAATCCGACCCCCAAAAGGACGCGTCAACCCTCTACGTGGGTAACCTCTCCTTCTACACGACGGAGGAGCAAATCCACGAACTCTTCAGCAAGTGCGGCGAGATCAAGCGGCTGGTCATGGGGCTCGACCGCTTCACCAAGACGCCCTGCGGCTTCTGCTTCGTCGAGTACTACACGCACAAGGACACGCTGGACGCCATGAAGTACATTGGCGGCACCAAGCTGGATGAGAGGATCATCCGCACGGACTTGGATCCCGGGTTCAAGGAGGGGAGGCAGTATGGTAGGGGACCGACCGGCGGGCAGGTTAGGGATTACTATAGGGATGATTATGATCCTGGGAGAGGGGGGTATGGAGGGAGGGAGCAGAGGCCTGTTGCTAAAGGGTAGGTAGGTAGGTAGGTAGGGGTTGCGCTTGCGAGGGGAAAGGGGGGGGTTCTGTATCTTATCTGACCGTTTTCTTCTTCTTTCCTTTCCTTTCCTTTCCTTTCCATATCTTCTCTTTTTCCTCTTTTTATAAAATTTAGTTGGGTTGTATGCCCTTCCTCCCGCCCGGGGGGTTCCTTCCTTCGTAATTAATTTTACGGGCTTTACGTTTATGGGTATCACAGCTCCTTTCATGGCACGCTTAAACAGTGGATTGATGGTGGGCTTAATCAGATATTTCAAGGACCTCATTTAAGCTATTTACTATAATCCCAATCACCAGTAGTTTCCCCTTCCCCCCCTCCGAAAAAAGGGAGCCAGGGCTCCTCCTGAAAGTCCCCCTTGATTACACGCAAACTTGACCGTATAATATCGATCTAACGAAGCCAACCCCGGTACTGTATATACAGAAATCCCCCGAATTGCAAAGCGATAATATCAGCCCAATCGGGATAAGAGGTGCCGAGTGATGGCCTATGTAACGAAAGTAGACCGAAACACTCACTATCCACAAGCGAAGTGAAAAAATGGACAAAGAAGCATTAGGTTATCTGAAACTTGAGAGAGAAAAAATAAGAACCCTCTGCCGCCTAGTTGCTCGTAGGGGAGGAAACGAGACGGGAAATAAAATTGCAATAAAAAAATAAAGAGAATCCCGTCATTTATGCCCACGCCCGGGAAAAGAACCATCCAGACCACACAACTGACCAAGCCAAGACAAATAAAAGAAAACTAAGAGAATAGAACACATGCCTCCAAGTTATCTACCTACCTCCACGGAAAAGGCTTAACCTCACCCTCGATCTTAACCCCCTGAAGCTCCAAAGAAAAGATATTATTACCCCCCCGAGTCCACGCCTTCAACATTTCATTGGACTCGAAAGGCTTGATGGAGGGATTTGCAGTGCCGACGGTAATGTGCGGAGCCTCGTTGGCACACTCCCATTCATCCGGCAACAGGACTCTCACTGCCATCACGCGCCCGTCCCAGGCCATTGTGTGGAGCTCCACATCGCCCTTCCCGAGGATGGTAGGTGAATCCCCGCCCTTGGGGTGAAGGAGGTCCATGTACTTCTTCCAGATCCCTGGATGCTCCTTCTGGCTGGAATTGTGGCAAAGGGTGACGTGGAAAGTCTCCTGGACTCTATTGCTTGCTTTGAGCTCTTCCCAGAATCCACGGATGCGTTCGGGCTGCCCTTCAAATGCCGAGTTGACTGCTGCATATACTTCTTGGGCTGGAAGAAAGATGCCAAAGTAGTTGGCTTTCTTACTTTTATGATTACCCATAGACTGCTTCCATCCTCGCTTCGGAGCCTCGCTCGGTCCTGCGGCGGAGGGGGCCTCCCTGGCGACAACTACTTTGTTCTTGGGCTGGGGTGGATCGCGGGGAACGGTGTGGCGTGAATGTCCGTAGTTGAGTGCAGCTGAGATGGCTCTCTCGTAGTCCTCTGGGGTTGGAAGTTCAGGGATTAGATTGGGGTAACGTCTCTTGAGCTCGGAGACTACGACCTCCAAGTTTTCCCTCGAGTCTGCTCTGGGATTCAATTCTATAATAGCATCGAAACCAGAGTCAGGGAAGCGTCCGGGTTCAAGGCCCTGGAATCTTCCGAGGAAACCCCTCATGATACCTTCGACCGATCCTCTGGACTGTGTTGCTGCTCGGATAGTCTGATGATTGTCACCACGACCAAATACTCGGGCCATGGTAACATTCCCAATCTCGCGCTTTAGGCCCTCTGGGTGTGCATAATAGATCGCCACAAAAGTGGTTTTGTAGTTCAGCTTTGCTACATCCTTGATGAGCTGCTCTCGTTCGCGGGATTCGTGGTTATTCCGGTCAGCAAAAACGACTGGGTGTTCCCTCAAGGCGTTAGAGATAGCAGTTACAAAGTGCCGCGCTTTCGGCTTCCCCTTAATGTTGTCGTTTTGGATATGACCCCAGCCGAATAATTCATGAAGTGCGTGCGCAACAGTAGTTTTACCGCAACCGAGTGTGGCAACAGAAGCCAGAACCACATTGTCCTTTGTTTGAGAATCCCCTACGCCTGCGCCCTCACCCTCTGTATCTTCTTCTTCTGCCTCCTCCTTAATGATATCGCTGCCCTTCTGCCCCCGATGTTCCAAAAAGGCATTCCTCAGTTTGATGATGCCGTGATTTTCCTTGTACCTTTGCTTTTCCCCGGGGTGCTCCTTGAAGTACGTTTCAGCAAACTTTAGATATTCGGTGGTTATAGACCTATGTTTTTTAAACACCGGTTTCTGGACATTGATCATAGACTTGGTGCATTCACGCCAGAGACGGTACATAAGGTAGGGTTCCTCAAACTTGTATTTGAAGAACCAATCGTGCCACTCCCCATCGGGCCCATTGCGGGCCTTGCACCGAATAACAAACCCCTCGACGTCCTTGCCATCCCATGATCCAGTCTCGGCGGACTCCTCGAGAAAGTCCCGAAGGCTCCTGACATCTTGCTTATCAAGCGAGTCCACCATCTTGAATCCCCAGTCCTGTGCGAATTTTGCCACTTCTGCTCCAGAGTAGGTTGCAAACTTTGGAAGTCTAAGATTCACACCGTGAAGATACAACCCCGCGCGATCGCCTTCGTACGGGAGAATATGTTCCTCGAAGGTATCATCGCAAAGCTCGGCCACAGCGGTAACGTTCGCCTCCCTTAAAGCCTTAGCAAACTCGGCCCTGGACTTCCCAAGCTTCTCCAGTTGCCGGTCTACCCACTTTTCCCCAAGGGCAGCGTGAGACTTGTCCGGGTCAATCCCAGGTCCCAATGAATGCTTGCTACAAACCAACAAGGTATCGTCCGGCAACCCTGAGATGAAAATAATGCAACCATTCTCCTTGACAGTTAATTCGTATGGGGGCTTCGTATTATCTTCAATCCATGCCCATTTTGTCTCTTCGACCTCGCCGATGTTGAAAAACTTGTCGTAACCCCTGCTGGCAATTTCCCAATCCCCCGTGACGGGATTTTTGCAGGTGAACAGGCCTCTAGCGCAAGTAGGCAGGACCTTCTTCTTGTACTCGCGGTCCTGAAACTTCCAGGAGTCGACAGCTATAGGAGAGCCTTCGACTGGGTAGGTTTTCTTTTTGCAGAAAAATCCGGCAAGTTTCTTCTGTGCTTGTGCACGATCGAGAAGCTCTATTAGTGCATTCACCTCGCCCGTGTCTTGGGGTGTGAAGGGGGTAGAGTAGTCGGCCATTATTTTCGTAAATATCGAGAACCGGTGGTGATGGTGATGATGGTGGAGGAATGAATTGAAGAGGATCGAGTTTGAATGAGAAAGAACGAATGGTGAGGTATACAATGTGCCCCTAGCAACCGATGGGGAAGAAGGGTAAGAGTGTTTGCAGAGGAAATGTTTGGAATAGGGGCTTGTGGGGGAGAAGGGAAGGTGTGAGGAGAATGAAGAGAGTTTTCGATGGAAATTGGCGCATTGGAGGTGACCAACAGGAATAATAAGGTGGGATGCACCCCACTTAATATTCTCTGATAGGAAAGACGGTGACGCCGTCGGCACAACTCTTAGACTCAGCATACCGGTGGGGTGACAATAAGGGACAGGCCTTAAGGAATTTAGATGGTCTTGGGCAATTAATGGATTTCGAGGCAGGAGTGTTTGACTGACCCCCTGCCACCGTTATTGACTCAGTACCCTATGTGGTAACTTGTGAGGTAACTTGACCGTAACCCTTCGAACCTGAGCAGAGTACGGTATACACAATTCCAGTAGGATGGAGACTTCATTTCGAGTGCTATAACATGATAGGGGGACAAAGTGCAAACGCTGCTACAGGCGGGGGTAGACTAGAGTACAGCACAGGAAACTGCACATTCTTGAGTCACCGCACAAGACAAAGCTGGAGGGAAAGAGGTTCTACAAGTACCGGTACCATATTATCGTGATCCACCACAGTCATCTGCCTGTGCCGGTGTGAGTATGGTGTGGGTGCCCCAAAAAGTCCCAATCAATCTCAAATGCTTGATACCACCCAGATCCCGCTATCTCATACCATGCCAGTATGGTGGGAGTATCTTTGAAACCGGTGCACCGACTGCAGGTCCTTGATTGAAAATACATGTTAATTGATGTCACAGGGTGTTGATAACTAGTTAATTATCCATTCTTGGCATAATCAGCTTTCCTCGGTAATTTTAATAGTCTAGCTGATAACTGAATGTGACAATGGGAGACCAGTAAATTTACACCCAACTTTAAACCCCTCTTCTGTATGGCTCACCTAAGAGTTAACATTTCTTAAATACCTTTCTATCACTTTCTACCAAACAGAGAGAAAATAATAAAAATTGTTGTTGAAAAGGGCCCCAGCAGTTCGAAGTTGGGTATTTTTTTCAGATCAGAAGTGCTCCGGTTAAAGAATACCCCACCATATTCACCTAACATGTCCCTAAGGGACCCCACCTTGCTTGTGACAAAATTTAGGGCTGAGCCAGTGAAAGCCAAGAGGCGCCGCCTGCAACGCCCTTGCACAGCCAAGCTTTTTCGAGCCTCATGCCCAACCGAACGCCCATCCAATCCTCCTGTCATACCTCATCAAACACAAAACTCGTCCCAACAGACAATGATCCTTCAAAAACTTCCATCTCGAGCCTTCCTTCTCCCCCCACTCCTACATCGCCTGCGAATATGTCCAATACGAGCAATAACCTTCACAGCTCCCAAGTTTGGCAAACCAATGCCACCAAGACCAGCTGTGAAAGAGGAAGAAATTGAAGAGTCATTCCTGAAGGGAAGGTGCAGCCCCTTTCCGTAACATCGTTGTACGAGAGAGCCTTAACATGCATGAATCAACAATAGTGGCCCAGGAGGTCAAAAAAGTGAGTCACAATAGCCCCTTTACTCCCGCACTACTTCAGCCGGTACCGTCTTGTCTAAAACTCGCACGGACGATCCACTTACGCGAGTGAGGGTGTAACCCCCGGCAACATATCGGCAGTTGTAAGCGTTCCCATCCCAACCCGCACCACACTACTGTCCATTCATACTGCACGAAAAGTACCAACAAGAGGCAAAAACAGAACAAGACTTCCTCCGCCGTCCAATTAAAGCATCTCCCGACAGGAATTGTAGTAAAATCCCAAGCCACCCGCTCACGGTCCCAGAACCGCAAGATCGCGCGCAAAATATTGGCCGAGAAGCTGGAGTTTATGGAGCGCGGGCCGGAGAGCCGGCTCGGTGCGTTGGCGGAGAGAGATCGGAAAAAGAAGGCTAGTAAGTCTAAGAAAGCCAAGAGAAAGTGCGTCTCTCCCTCTCCCCCTCTCTCTACTTTTTTGTGTTTGCTTTGCTTTAAGGCGGCCGCGGGGGAGATGATCGATCGTAGTAGAGTATTGATTGATGAGCGGATTAGGTATGCCAAGTTAGAGGCCGATCGGCGGGCTAGCGATAGCGAAGGAGAAGTTGAGAGTGGGGATGAGGAGGATCATGCTGAGAATAGCGAGGGAGAATCGGCAAACGAGCAAGGTGATCGCGCTGTTGGGATGTCGGAGCCGAGGTCAGCATCCGTATTGGAAGGGAAGACTATTACTGGTACCAGGAGTGAAGAGACGGCCTTAGACGATAGCAAGCTACCCAACTCCGGTAAGGGTATCAACGGTTAGCTGCGCACCGCGCACACATCTTGCTGTGTGCTGTCTACAGCAGCACGCGCGATAGGCCCAGGTCCTAGATCATCCGACATGATACGCCTAGCGCTATGGGCTCGCGTAGCTCATCCATAACTACTGGCACTGTACAAATACGCAGGCCCAATGACACAAATGCTTCTAAACACAGTAATTGAGATTTTAATCCCCCCTAAGCACCGAAATCCACTAGTCCCCATCGCCAGCTCTGCCGAGTGATATCCCATGAAACACATACACCATCAATCAATCACATACTAGTACAGCGTCACCGAACCCAATCAGATAAAAAACCAAGCCTGCATGCAGAATTCAGGCCCACCACCGCCGCCACCACCATTCCCCCCATCTTACCACTCCAACTCCCCCACCCCTTCCAATACACCCAACACACCCCTGACATTCTCTCTCTCCCAAGTGAATGCAGCGCTCTGCCTCTTGCGCGAATAATAGACCGCACAGTCCTGCGACGTGCACGCCACCTCCTCTCTCGGAGAGCTACCCTCGCACGACCTGCACACGGCTTGCAAGTCCAGCACCCGCTTCTCAGCGCGCGCGAGTTGTGTGCGCACATGAATGATGGAGGCATCGCGGTGTTGGATACAGTCTTTGCATATGTCTTGGGGGCCCGGTTAGCAATGGGGAGGTAGGGAGGTAGGGAGGTAGGGAGGTAGGGAGGTAGGGAGGAGGGGAGGAGGGGAGGAGGGGAGGAGGGGAGGAGGGGAGGAAGTAGGTAGGTACTAACTATTCTTGGTTCTAGCAACCTTACACCCGCATACTGCGCAAACATTTGAGGACTTTGTCAGGTATGATTCTATTATCGCTCTGGATTTCTCCTTCTGTACACCACCACCACCACCACCTCCTCCGATGCCGACGCCCCCGGCAGCGGCGGCAGGGCCAATGGATTTTACCAACTTTCGCAAGTGCTTATACTTTGGCATCTCGTCGTACCATTGCCTCACATTCCCGCCGACAAGGTTGAAAATGCGCTCTAGCGGTGGGATTATATTTTTGCAGATGTAGTATTCTGAGTCTAGGCTCAGCTCTGGCGATTCTAGGAGATCGTTGACTTCGATTGTGCGGTCTGCTAAGGTTTGCCCCGGGGAGCCGGCTATCACTACGTAGCTTTTTGGATGATAATACATGTTAATTTTAGGTTCGGGGGAGGGAGGGGGGAGAGGGGGGGGGGGGCTTACGGGATACGTTCAGCGTATTGGGGAGCGTTTTCAGGATCTTTTTCCATTCGCTTTGCGGCGAGTTGCGCGCCAGGGGGGAGGGATGCTCCCTCGCTGTTTATGATTATCAGATTTCTGAGCTTCAACTATTGTTTCATCAGGGTGAACATACGCATAAGTCCCCAACCTAACAGCCTTCGCGAAGCAGAAATGTTGAATAGACACCTTCCCCCTTATGATCTTTGTCCACTCCCTCTGGCAATAAGCCTTGACCTGTGACAAGTCCTTGGTTCTGAACAGGATCTTGAGTGCAGCCTCTTCAATCATCTGCTCAGCGGGCGTCCCATCCCTCCTGATCGTCTCAATCCCCTTCGCGTCAAAGTCGGGCTCTGCCTGCTCGCGATACTCGTACTTGAACCCTACATAGCGCTTCTTGGCCAAGAGCACGCACGGATGGTAGACCTTTTCGAACTTTAGCTTGATGGGCCGCGGGTTCGCCTCCGTCACCCTCGCCGCAATTTCTTCACCGATGCGGAAGGCTTCATCTTTTGTGCGGCCTTCCAGGTGGATGAAGAGACTGTCCGTGTCGCCGTAGACTACTTCTGCGTTCCAATTCGGGTCTTCCTGGATCAGGCGGATGGCTTTTTCCAAGATCTCACGGCCTGACTGGACGATGCTGTCAGCGATCTCGGTGCATGGCATGCGGCCGGTGTGGGAGGCTGAGGTGTACCCGTACGTCACGTTCGCGATGAGTTTTAGCGCGAGCTGACGGCTGTTCAGCAGTTTTTGGAGGGCTTTGTCGTGCTTATCGCGCTTCATGCCATTCTTCACCATTACGCGGGTGTCAAGGATTTCGGTCAACATTTTTGCCAGGAGGGATTTGCGGATGGTTTGGTTGATGTACATCATTCCGTTTGGGGCGACTGGTGCGCCGTTAGATATTAACTTTGAGCTGCAGAGGGGAAGGGAGGGAAAAGGCTTACTATTGATATTCTTCTCGCAAAGTTCCAGAAGTCGGTGAGGGCGACGGAGGTGTGTGAAGCCCATCTTATTCTCGGTGCGCCAGGGCGTCATTCTGCCCAAGAATGTGGAGTAGCAATAATTGTGTGCAATCATCACGGACGGGTATAGAGATTGAAAGTCCAGAACAAGTACTGGGCTGGCGTAGAACCTCGAGAAAGGCTCCATAACCAGAGGCAGGCATTCAAGTGCATTCTGTTGTCCAACCTAAAAGCCGTTCAGTATACTTGATAACTTCAAATGCCCAAGCGTAACTACCTGTGTCTTGCTCGGGGAAACCAGTATGAAGGACTCTGGTTTCGCTATTCGGAACATCATAGATTCAACTTTAAACTGTGAACCGCGCCCAGAGACAGATGCAAAGTCGATACCGAGGAGGCGCGCTTGCTCACTAATCCAAGTCAGCTGCTTTCTGCGACCCAATGATCCATCCCATCCCGAAACGCACCTCGTCCGCGTAATAAGCTCCTGCCGATCCAAAATCTCCAAGTCTAATTTCACCTTCCTCGCTAAATGATTTATGACCTTCCCAAACAGTAACGGTGACCCACTGGTGTACCACCCAGTCAAGACTTTAAACGAATAGTACGGAATCCTACAGGTTTGTTAGCTATTAGGGAGATAAACGATTGCTTCATAGAATATCACTAACCTCTGATGCAATAAGTGAAACACGACATTTTCCATGGAATAACCCAGCAAGTTAAGCTCTGCGGTCATAGCTCGCCATATGTTTACCATGTGTCTTCCAGTAATCTTGATGGCAGAGCCGGTATTAAGACCCCAGAGATTGGACTCTTTGCCGAATCTGCTGTGGGTTTCCATCTTAACGCGGGAGAGGTCGTCGCAAAGGTCCATCTCTGGTTTGGATTAGAAGAGCCTTCCCCATCATGGGGGAGTGATGTTGAAGCTTACCGAAGAGTTGTTTGGCACGCTTGATAACGTAGCCCCAGGAGCTGGAGTTGACCTCCCATCCCGTGAGGATATCCGGATCAAGAACCCGCACAGTATCGATTAGTGTGTTTATCATGTCGAGTTCCGAAGTCTCGGTTCGGACGTCGGCCCTGCACTGGCGGCGGAATTTCAGGCCAGGCTTGGGATCGTTATCGTGTTCATCCACCAAGGCAATAATACCGATACGAGTTCTGGGCACGTCAATAATTGCACAAGTATGGGGCACGATGATACGAACATTTCCTGAACCTCACCATCTTCATCCTCTTCCATTTCCTTCAGAGACCAGAAAATGCACTCGATCTGGTCCCGCTCCGCATTTGGAACAAAGTCTCCCATGGTGTTAACTACCCCATAAGCATTAGACCGAACTCTCCGGACCAGATACCTGAACACTCACCATGAAGCTCCAAACCCATAATACTCATATGCTGTAACTCATGCTGCACATTATCTGACTTTGCATTCTGAGAAAACTTGAAACCATATTTATTCTTCTGCGTAGGCCCCAGGATCTACAATTGACACCAAAACGAAAGCTCTTCAGCATTGCCTTTCTAACACAAGCAAGTTGTACACAAACCTGAGACGCCAAAAAGCTATTGTGCTCATACGCAATACCCCGTTTTGGGCCCTTTTCCTTCTTCACCGACTTCTTTTCTTCTTCTAGCAATTTGGCTACTTCCTTCCTACTTGGTGGCGCCTCCGCTATATTCCACACCTTAAACCTAGGATCCTGCTGATTGAGTCTGTTGTTTTCCCAGATAATCCGATTTTCGTTACTGGGGTTGAAAATGGGAAGATCTGACAACTTGTTTGATTTGAACCTGAATTCGCGCCCGGCATATTCCCAAGTCTTTGCCGGTAAGTCCTTGTCGTCGCTATAGAATGGCTCCTGATAGACTACTTGGGCTATCTCTTCCCTGTCTTCGGAGGTTAAGAGTTCAGACGGTGATGGTGCACATCGGCTGTAACACATTATCAAGCTGCTTGAGGGGATGTTGAAAGCGCAGTGCAGTGAAGAGGAGACTGAGTTTAGTCGGGTTGCTGTTGGCGGCTTAGCACACTAGTACGTGTTGAGGTAGGAATTTCAATAATACTTACGAAGCTCAGATAAATCAACAGCTACTTTCTTTCGACGACTAATCTTCTCTGGCCTAGGTGCGGTGTTGGGGCTGCTGGAAGGAGTGCGAACTCTTTTGCGGCCAGTCTGCAGAGGTTCTGATCTCGAGGCTCGAGTTTTCGAGTTTTCAGATTCTGAGTCTGCAAAGCGGCCCCCAGGCTGTGCAGAAGGGGTCTGGCCGTTAGTGAGCATAGAAGATTCCCCGTTGGATATAGACCTCCCAACAGAGCCGGGTGTGGAACATATCATCTCCGATTCAAGCACGCCAGAGTAATCGGAAGACGGCGGTACCTGACTTCCAATATCTAGAGGAGCGGAGTCCGTCTTTGCTCGTTTTGAAGGAACTTGATATGATGTAGGTACATCTGGATCAACAGAGCCTGTCGTAAACCAGACTGTGCTATCAGTGATAACTATATCATCTTCCTCTTCAATGAATTCTTCAATTAGCCTTTGATAGAACGAGTCATCTGTGACAATTGATTGTGAACTGTTGCTAGGCAAGCTCTTTCTAACTCGGCCCTCCCCGCTCGGGGCTTCTGGCATTGGCGGTGATGATGGCATCTTTGGCTCGTGTCCCTGCAGCTCTCCTACCAAGTGCTTTTTCGCTTGTTCGTGACCCTTCTCAGCTTTAACTCTAGCACTCTTCTCGGCCTCGAGATCATCTATTACATCAAAGAGACCCTCAAAATCACTGTCGCTGAACTCTCCCTCACCGATATCGTAAAGAAGGCTCTCATCAACTTCAGCGATCTCAGCCTCTACTTCAAGTTCAACTTTCTTGTCCGGGGGAAAGCCCCCTCCCTCAAACGATTCTGCTACACTCTCGAAAGCAGTTGGCCAAAGGCTTTCGAATTGCGCGCGAGATACATAGGTTTCGAATCTGATGGGGCGACCGTCGCTAGCCTGCTTCTCAGTCTTGATCACGCCTTTTATCCTCTCCCGATACTCTGCCTCGTGAATCCAGGCTCCGGGAGGCCCTCGCTGGTCGGAAGATGAAGACACTAAACCTTCTGCGGGTTTGCCATTACTTCCCCTCCGCCGATTCTCATCTTTCCACAGCTCTGCCATGCTATGGACGAGTTTTACATCAGGCGGTATAGGGTTTGTGCGTTCAACAAAGTCGTAGTGAAGTGGTCGCGCGGAAACTTGCTTTCTATTGAATATATCCCGGACATGAATATCGACCTCCAAAGCGCAATAAGATTGCCGCTGAAACTGGCTCTCAGGTAGGATAGATATCTCCGGTATTGACATGTTGTGCCAGAGATGTTGTTCCCCTATCTCATCTGCGTCCGGTACCTCCCCTCTGAAGAGGACCTTGTTGCACTCTATAAATCCACACCCGTTTAAATTGAAATCAATCATAAATTGTGGTATGTACTGGATGTGAGCTTCATGTGGCTGGAAAACCCTGCTCAAAACACCTCCACTCTGTAAAATCTTTGCAAGCCGACCCCTCATATGCGGGTTGAACAGGTATATCTTGCAATAAAACTTCCATCCAATATGAAAGCCGTAGAATGGTACGCCCTTGACAAGGGATATATGAGCAACAAAACGGGGGGGTCTCTCTCGTGACCGGATAGAGCGGCCAGCGGATAGCCCCATAGCCCGATCTATACCCCGTCGAAAACGTGTGAGGAAATCATGGACTAGGAATAGCAAGGTCAGTTCCAGCAGACTCCTCGGCAGCCAGGTCACAGAGTAAATTCTTACCGTCTTCTGGCATCAAACTTTTCCCAGGATATTCAACATAGAGATACGGGAAAGCCCCGTGGATGTGCGCACATACTTTCTGACCAGTATCAGTGGCTCCAAAGACTCGGACTATTGGAATCTTTGGTGGGCGCTCATCGTCAGGAATATGAGGGAATGTAGGGTCAAGAAAGGTAGGATAGGCTTGATACGAATCAATATTATTTAAACGTACACGGAAAGCCATTCTGAGATAGCAAAAGGTCACTACCGTCGACAAATGGCCAAGCTGCTGACCGTGGTAGTAGGGGATGCGGTGGGGTACCGGTAGCACTGAGGATCAACCATCCTAGGGCGAGTGAAATGTTGAACAAAGGGTCAGGCGCGTTTTGGAGTTCTGGGAGACGCGTTTTTGCTAGGGTCAGGGTTTACTTCAAGAATCAAACCCCAAGCGGGTAAATTGCGCAAGAACTCGCTAGATCCACGATCGGCGGTCGGTCCCCTTGCCCACGCAATCCGAGACGAAACACCCGGAGAAGGAATGGTACTTTCTAGATGGGGCATAAGCTATTTAAGCTGAGCCCACTAAATCTCATGAACTGGTGTGGGGGTTTTTCAATGCCTTCCCCTAGTTGGATGGTGTGTTGCCCATGCCGTATTCCCCTCCTGTCGCCAGTGGCGTATCCTCTCAGTAAATCAGTCAATAGACCTGTGCAAAGTAGCTCTGAAG
>Ga0307517_10000295_pt1 | contig 86243 bp, 62 predicted proteins | sample 23_EM_MG_FD_194515 | JGI IMG/M metagenome (GOLD analysis project Ga0307517, IMG submission 194515) | Populus trichocarpa ectomycorrhiza microbial communities from riparian zone in the Pacific Northwest, United States - 23_EM | ecosystem: Host-associated > Plants > Roots > Unclassified | place...
GTGGGATGTGGCGGGGCGTTGCAACGCAAGTCAGGACGCACAGGACGCATGGGACGCAGGAGATGCGTCGCTTGCGTCAGGACGCAACGCCGACGGATCAGACGCAGGGTCCGTTTTTGCTGATGTACCCATAGAGTCGCCTACCCCTACCTACGGAAGATGGGAAACAATTTTATTAGACGTGGGGGTGATCTAACCCTGTCGGTCAAACCTACGGGAACGTATTCCTGGGTTGGAGTGGGTGAGCCTGAATCAGAAGTACCGAATGGCATAGTGATAGATTTAGACATCGATCAACATTTGGATGAAATTGACTCGATTGATATTTCACCAGAGTTATATCTGGAGATGGATGGCCTTGCTGCCGGAAGTGAGTGAGGGTATGGGACAAAGTATATGTACATATTTCAACAATCTTACGGATTACTACTAGTAAGTACTCAGCCCGCTTCCACCTTCCGTCTTCATTTTCTCTTTTTATCTGTTCCTTTCCTCTAGATTTTACCTATTCTACTCTTTCTATTGATCTTTACTCACAGCTAATTTGTTTTCTGGATTCCGGGATTGGTAACTCAGGCAGGCATAGGATAGGGGTTTATTCGGTTGTGTGGATATGTGAGTATTCAAGAATAATCCTGGAGTGTGCATACTAGAGAAATGCTTACTGTGCTTTTGCGCTCAGAGCTGATAGGTATTACACACTGGGTACTATAGGGTCTTAGTTTTGTGGTCTTGTTAATTCCTTATGTTTTATGCATAATTGTTTATCTGAGTCGTTGTCCTTAATGTTGCATATCGCATAAAGGATTCCTCTTTTTTACTAAAATATTTTTTTGTCTATTAGTTTTTGCTTTGGTTTTGTTTTAGTTTTTTTGTGGTGTGTTAATGCAATAGTACTTTGAGGTCTTCGTTGCAATGTTTTTTTGTTTTGTTGTTTCGTGGCGAGTTGGTCGTTATAGGCCTCCGTATACACACATATTCCTACCTTTTTTAACTTATAGTTTTATATGAACAATTTCGTAAGAACTTAAGCCATTGCCTTGAATGTTAGAAGCCTTAATCTCACTCCTCGGTCATCAGCCGTTACCTGTTGTCTACGCCAATTCCCTGGGGGGACCTCCGGTCCCGTCACCATCAGGGCCCACCGCTCACGTGAAGGCGCACGGCAGATTCCGCGACCTGAGACGCCTGCAGTCCCCGCCCATCCGTCCCGGGCAGTCTTCCGGGCGTCCTCTCAGGTACGCCGTCCGTCCCGTCCGGACCCGAAGACGGACGGACTGGACGCTTGGGTTCACTGGTTACAGGAGGGGAATTTGGACGGATCACACGAACAGCGATAGTGGGTGTGGTACTACAGGCAGGTTGCAAAGGATAGCTAGCACAACATTCTACGCCTCAATAACAGGAATGTTCGAGTACCGTAACCTATGATAGGGCTACTTGGAGACTTGCTTTCGCCCTGCAATGAGCACCTGGCTGCTATGGGTGAAGCCTTGTTAGATTGCATGCACAACCTACACTTAAATGCGGGGAACTCAGGCTTCAGAGCGAAACCGCGGGATTCTCCGCGTGCCATAGTACCCTAGGTTACGATAGGTGTTTGTGCTTGATTGCTAAAAAACAAGCTGACGAAAAGCATGGGCTCACTCTAAGAGGGGTAGATGTCATGATATAAGTGCCAAAGATAGATTTCATAAACAAATAAACCATATCACCATAAGACGGGTAAGAAATTTCAACACGACAGCTTGTACCAGCAACACAAGAGTCCTCCACGCCTATTCCGATCGGAACCCTCCATGTAATCGTCTCCTGGAGTGTATACCGGAGTATTAGCGTCAAGTACGCAAACTTGGGCTGTAGTATACTATACCCTCTATCGGACAAAAACAATTGCCGCAACCCCTGAGAATTATCTAGATGATCGGCGACTTCCAGATGCCGGAACCTCGGCAGGTTCACGAAGTGCCGGAACCTCGGCAGGTTGACTGGATACCAGCACGGGAGATGTACGAACGCTCATAGGGGCCTGCGGTGCTGGTGGGGTCTTGACTGTTCCTAGTTTCGGAGAGGTTGTGGTTTCTGCTGGTTTGTGGGGGTACGAGTTGCAGCATTCGCATTTGTTATTGCTGCATATATAGTTCGGCATGGTGGAATATAGATGCTAGGAAGTCCGATAGTAATTCAAAGTGAGAGTGTGCAATATTTGAAGAGGTGAGCTGAGAGAATCGAGCTGAGGAGTGGTTGAGAAAATTCCGAGGTGAGGGAGAGCTTTTATAATGAGCTGTGTATGCACAAAGGGGTGAGGAAGGTGAGCTCAATCAACTCGCTAATAATAAAAACTAAATACTAAATTAATGAGCCACAAAAACTAAGAATATTGTTGTGGCAAGTGGTGGACACGATAAGATCATAATCGGGTTTTGCTCGAATAGTCTGCTCGATCACCTCGATCCTAGGGGTCCCCGAACAGATCCTGATCGAGCAGCGCATCCATGATCTGATCGATTTGCTCGATCATATGTACTGCGCAATCATACTTGACCATCGAGTATTCTTAAATCATGACCCATTCCTCTACTAACCTTAGTGATTGGGTGAACTTATATAAAGGTAGTATACTTGGGTATAGTCGATTATCATCGACAATACTCGTGAAGTGGCCACTATCGATCACTCGATCAGGGTTCCCACGTTTCATCAATCGTTCGATCATGAGGTCCTCTCGATCATGCTAGTGGGCATCACTAGTTAAGGATCGGGCCATTTTCCTTGGTCTTTGAAAAAAGTGTAAGGTCCACAAGAACTCGGGACTTATTAACAAACTGATTCCGGGGCAATTTCATGACCCCCTTATGGCTGGGAATGGGATAACGGTAAAGGTCTCCCATGCCACCCATTTTCAAGTTTTACCCCTCCTATATCACCCATCGTTCCATACCACAATTTACAAGATAATCCCAACGCGATCTGATAAGATAAAGGAATCAATAAAAAATCTCACAGTTAATATTATCAGGACCTCCCACCTCAATTAAAGCAAAATTCGGATAAAAATCCTACTTGAACGTTCGAGTACGAGCGCTGGCTGGTTCCCGCCAGTTTATGTGGTATGGCGCCTGTAGGCGCCTTGGCAGCGGGTTATGGTGTACAGGGGGTTGAGGGTAAGTGAGCGAAACGGTTTTCATTTGTTCCTGGATCACTCGGCCAATAAGAGAGCAGGAAGTTTTATTGTCGGTACTTAGTACATTTTAGATTCGCCTCACTTTCTTCCCCCTCCAAAAAAGCGCCAAGATTGGCTGTTCCTACGGTCATACACACCAAACTTTGGCAAGTTAAATTCCAGTTGAGTACGATAGACCACTGGTGTTGCAAAATGTAATGCCTTATATAATCAGGGTCAGGTATATTTTATCGCGAGCAACAATTGTGAGAGGTTCGAGTCTGGGTGTAGATAAAGTTTTTGCTAATCCTGATTATGTAAGGCATTACATTTTGCAACACCAGTGGTCTACGTTATAAACGACTCCCACCATAGATTTAGCTGTTGTCATGGGCGCAACCACTCAAATCCGCGTTCTGGGTGGAACACTTTGCCTAGCAATTTCAGCTACTCTCCTGAGCAACTGGGTCAAGTCGCGACTCCCCGAGTTCCTCGGCCCACAACAGCTGGCAGCGCTGCTCCTCACAGGCGCTGGAAGCATTCGACCCTGAAATCAGGGCCCGTGTATGGTTCGCCTATGTGGGAGCATATAATCAGCAAATGATCCTTCTGACAGGGTCCACAGCAGCGTCACTGCTCTCGTTGGGGTTGTCGTTTGAGAAGAAGGCGAGGACTTTGGATCTGACGAGGCTTTGAGGCTGGAGGGTATTTGCGGGTGGCAATACTATGATATGGATTTTTTTGGGTGCGAGGGCACGTGGCTTTTTAGCATAATTTCTCTATTACTCGAGTACTCGTAATTTTCTGACGTTTGTAAACACGACTGCTATTGCATATGAGCAAAAAATCGACCAGAGCCTCAGGATTCTGGTGGCATGCAATAGCAATTGTGTTTACAAACGCCAGAAAATTACGAGTACCGGTATGATACGTTCAACTTCTTTATTGAGGTTGTCAGGCAAGCTCTTTTGATTGATATCCTTGTCATGAGGGGTCAGGGGTAATAATGTCATACAAAAACTCTACTTTGTATGATATCTTTTGTTTCGATTTTGTCATGGCTAGAGTATAGAATAATTTATGTTTGAGCAATCCACTGAGTTGAGCTTTAATCAAATTGCGATAATGGCGAGTATTTGGATGTATAACGGTGCATCCGGTATCATTGAACACAGCGAGGACAGTCCAGGCAAAAGGAAAAGAGAGCTGCATCAGTTGTGCTTCAACATTACGTAAGCAAAATGTTAGCAAAAGGTAATAGGGTAAGTTAACGGGCATCTTTCTCTGGGCCCTTCGTTTTATTTTGCGCATGCTGAACAAATATTTCTAAAAAAAATATGGTCAATATCTGTCAATAGCATATATGTTCTTTGATAATAAATCTTACTCGGCACATCCTGAACAGGGCGGGAGTCCGTTTGACCTTGTGGGTGGATAAGTTCTGTGATTGGTTGGATCCGCCTTTAGTTTCTATTATCTGATAACAGATCGAATCTTTCATTGTGAGTCACTCGGGGCAGGTTGTATGATAGGTCTCGGAAATTCTTTCGGGGCTTTCTCAGGGAAATACCTTAGATGTAGAGGGAGGAATAGATATATAGGAGATCTAAGGTACGACTGGTACGGTAAGGGGCGCTTGTCAAGGAACCAAGTAGTTGTATCGTACAGTACATTTGTACTCAGGCTGCTTTTCTCAGAATCTGTCGTTAGAAATAATTCAAAAAAATTCGGGTTTACACCTATAATAAATCATAATGATACAGGGGAAAGACTGGCTTTTTTAATCTTGTAATAGGTAGAGTCATCGTGTTAAAATAAACTATAAAATTGAAACCTCTTATTGTTTCAAGACACGGTACTTATTTTCTAGAAGTAAAGAATTGAGATTAAAAAGAAGCAGGGAAGGAGTTTGTGTATTTAAATCCGCAACCTACAATTTCAATTGTTTAAACGAGCTGTGCCTGGGAGTAGCGTTCCACTTAGTGTGGGGAAAAAATGAATAAAAATGAATAAAAATGAAAACCCATATGTCAGACTCCAATTTTCCCATATCCACTGTTACAAAATCTCTTGTCACATTTTTCGGCCCCCAATATCCCCCTCGGGGCTCGTTTCCGCTCCTTCTGGCCCATAAACTCCAACCGTTCCTGGGCTTAAGGGACTGCTGGCAGTAGAACTACATCCACTGGAGGGCTCGAATTCTTCCGTTTTAACTCTGATGTCTGCTTTTTCTTCTTCACTATCCCTCGGCCCGGTCTCCCCCTCCCCGATCTCAGCTGGCCCATTTGATTGCGCCGGCAAGGCGGTCAGGTTAGGGTCCAATTCCTGGGCTTGCAAAGCAGGCGCCACCACCTCCCCATCCTGACTGGATCTGCTCTCCTTTCGGTATTTCCACAATTTGAACAAGAGAAGAAGTATTACCACTACCGCAATTCCAAAAAGAATGAATCCCGTGATCGTAGCTGGTCTGGAGGTTGTAGCCTTCGGGGAGGATGAATTCGGGCTGCGGGTGACGGGACATATAGGCCGCAATTCTTTGGCAGACGGGGCAGTTGGGTTGGCCGGGGCTAGCTTGAATATACCTGCGTCTAGATCAACGACTAGGTACATGGTGCTCAGGAAGATCGCCCCGAGCAGAATTTCTGTTTCTTTTCCGGTCGCGGAATCATAGTTTGACTTTACACCAATCTCGTACGTTGTATTGCTGAGAATCGAATATGTCCCAGTGGTGCTGCTGGCAGTACCCCGTTTTAACGTCCAAAGTTCGTGGGGTGGGGTTATAGATGTTATATTATCGAGTTTGACGGTCAGCTCCAGTGACCCTGGCGCCCCGCCTCCATCATAATAGATTGCGTCCGGGTCGTCCACTACGGGCTCATGTCCGGTAAGATTCATGAGCTGCGAAACCATCCTCGGTGTTAAGCCGAAGCGGCTCTGAAAGGGGTTTATGCAAGCGGAATAGCGCTCGAACGGGGAATCAAAGAGTGACGTCCCCTTCTGGCCTGGGATTCCCAAAACAATGTCCTCGACTGTCACTCTTAGCGGACATCCGGTTACTTTCGAAATTTGAAATGTTCGAAATTCGCTTTCGTCCGATATCCACGATCTGTTGAATCCGCCCAATGTTAAGTCGCCTGGCGTAGGTCTCTCCACCGACCTGCTACCAACCCCCAAACCCCAGCTCATACTAGGTATCAGTCCAGCATTAACCACAGCGCGCAGAAAGCTCGAATTAGTTCCTAAGGCCAAGCCTGCACTCTCGCCCACCGTTTTGTTCTCCACCACAATCGGGACTCCATACAGCATTGGAACTGATGAGTTACCAAATTCGATAGGGGCGTTGATTAATCGCACGGTAACGTCCGTGGAGGGGAACGCCCCGGTTCCATTCCATCTCATATCGACAGTCTCCTGAAGACCAGTGGCATTGAACAATCCCCCAAGAGCGCCGAGGCAACCGACCGGATCCCGAGACTTCAAGCATGCCTCGGCGTTTGCGACGTGGATATCCCTGTGGGAAACATCTGGCCGGAGAGAGAACCTTTGCCCACCAATTAGGACCTGAAATCCGCGGAAAAGAGCTTGGGAAGGGAGAGTATAGTTCGTTAAAGGAATTGAGATAGGCGTGTGCTCGCATTTGGGAGACATGGTGGGCTGTTGTGAGTGGTCGACACTCTAGAACCCATCATTTTCAGGGACGGTGGGATCCAGCGTCACTATTTATCTCAGCAAAGCAGCAGGCGGGTTACAGGAGGGGAATTTGGGCGGATCACACGAACAGTGGTAGCAACTGTGGTACTACAGGCAGGTTGCAAAGGATAGCCAGCACAACACAGCATACTACGCCTCAATAACAAGAATGCTCGAGTACCGTAACCTATGATAGTGCTACTTGGCGACTTGCTTTCGCCCTGCAATGAGCACCTGGCTGCTGTCGGTGAAGCCTTGCCAGATTGCATGCACAACCTGCACTAAATGCGGGGAACTCAGCCTTCAGAGCGAAACCGCGGCATTCTCCGCAGGCCACTAGTACCCCAGGTTACCTATCCAAGTCCATTATTAGGGCATGAGCAACGGAGTAGCGGCCTCATAAGTGGGATATCTTAGACAAGGGTAGGTACTGCATAGCGCAAGTGTGTCCTCTAACCTGAGGAAGAGTACCGTAGAAGCACTGCCGCGAGAACCGGAAGATGTGGCAAGAAGCCGCAGGGTAGAAATATCTAACTACCCTATTGTATTTAAATTTCTTTCGATTGGGTATGATACCGGCAATGGTATCATAGCATACCTCCGGTCGGGCATAAGTTTTGTAGGTTCCACAAGCGAGGTTTGCTGCCCTCATCCCCTGTGTAACCTACAAAACTTATGCCCCGTACCGGTACCTCCGTACTAGACTGAAATGACGGCCCCCACTGACGACTGAAAGTCGTTGCTGGTACAGAAATTACAAATCCGAAGCCTTATCTGCAAGCCCTAGGCTGAGCTCACGAAAAGGAAAAAAAAGTTCTGGTCTTGCAGATAAAATAATCTAGATGGCCAGGCCAATAGAGGGCCGCTTTGAATACCGTAAGAACTCGAATAATTGAACCTGAGACTAAGACGTCCGGAATTCCCTCTCTTGGATAGGGGGGCGAGCGCACGGCGAAATCTGACCCCCTCAGCCCCTGCTTGAGACAAAAGAAAAAGAAAAAAGAACCAGACCTTACCAGCAAAGGCAACTCCAACGTCTTAGCCTCGGATTCAATTATTCGAGTTCCTGCGGTAGTAGCACACAGAATCACATCTCATGATGGACAAGAGCTACGACTCAATGACCACGGATCGAGCCAATGCTTTCGAGATACCGGTATCGGATCCAATGTATCTAAATCTGAAAGGAGGCTAAGTCAGTAAGAGAGTGCCGGTATGGCGGGGGCGTGGGGATGTGGGTGGGAATGATATCAGGGACTTGCCGGTGCGCTGGGGTTGTGCGACAATAAACGCGTTGTGGGGGGGCAGGGATCCCAGACGGGCGGTAGTTGTCTGTCATCGCCCGACATCGCTTAGTCATCAGAAAATGGATATTCAACATCTCCGAGTGCTAGTAATTATTATACTTTGTTAAATAGATCCTCGGCTCTCTCTGGGCCCCCACGGGGCCTCTGGTTTATTGACTACAGGCCGCTTTATAAATCGGGCTACCGGTATCCCTTTTCTCTCCTGGCGTTATCTGCGATCCTATCATGGTACGATTGTTTTTCTTATTTAAATGTTGGGGTTATACTTCGGCATTGGTACTCACAGGGCAGCAGCCGTAGAAACTTGAATAATCGAACCGTGTGCTGTGTAGTCAAAAATGATCTTTTCGGAAAATGAGCGAAAATTTTGAGTGTTGTAAGGGTATGGGCAACTAGTCTGGTTGTGCTGTGGAGAGAGTATGCCGGCGTGGAGGGTAAACGAATGGTTGCGCACATGTTAATCCTCCTCCTATTTAGTTAGCAGGCTGTCACCCGAGAACAAGAACCTTCTCTCACCTCCACCACCTCACCCAACAGAAAAACGCAGAAAAAGCACAGCTCCTTCCTCTCTTCCGAGATAGACAAGAGAAACAAAACTGCGGGGCCTTACCGGGAGTGGGAGCCAAAAGACAGGGCGCGCTGTCCAACCATTTGTTACGCCATGTGGAGACTGGAACAAACCCCCCAAGCGGCCGGGGCGACTAGGCTAATCAAAAAGGCGCTCGTCGGCTCATGAAGGCTCTTCAAGAGAGTTTTGTCAGGGTTATTACAATGTGCCGAAGCCTAGTGCTCAATGCAGGGGGTTTTAGTCTTGACCACAGACAACGATTCTGGTTTTTACGGTATGATACTTGTGAGATTTCGCAATGCGGGTATGGCATCCAATGATACGGTTCGGCGTCCTAGGATATAGAAGACTAGTCGTTGGCTGAAGCGATCGGGTAGGGGGGAGGCACCCCCAGCCCCACCCCCACCCAGCTGGAATACCCGGCGACATAATCCGGCACTTGAGTGGCCAGATGTCAACCACACAACTCTAGAAGAAGATTCTGGGCCGAAAATTATGGTAAGTGCCTTCATATACACTTGCACTCATTGATTCTACTGCGCTCCTGACAGGTTTAAAGACCTCGCAGACTCGCACAAAGAAGTCAAAAAAAAGACAAGATGAGAGAAGACTGAAAAAAGAAAAGTATCTAAACCAGGCAAGCAGGGAGTCATATCACATTCCGATTAACCAAGACCCTCGACTCAATCCTTTAACCTTAACCGGGAACTCGAGCTCATACTAGGATGAGGAATTCTTAACGAGCTTGATAACAACTTGCACACAATCCTCCACTTGCCCAACCATGCCACGCGGAAAATTTTACATTAGCACCGATTACCCAAATCCCACAATTAAAACTACAAGATGCAGGAGAGCAAGGGGGATAACTTACACCCACTCTGTAAATAAATTCTCCAATCTGGCCCGTTAGGCTTTGCGCAAACCTTCCTATTCCCCCCGTCAGGCCCCAACTCCAACTGGACGGCACCGGTATCCGGGTCACACCCCGGATACCCGCCCCACCGAACAGTCGGCTCAACACTCGGCAGTGTGGCCGGGAAATAGACCTCCTCAAGGCCGTTATATTCGCTCGGTTTGGTATAGACCGGGATCTGCTCGGGTATCCCTTGGGGCGGGGAGTGGTTGAGTTTCTGTGACGTGAGACGGAAGGCGGCGGGAGGGAGGGGGCTGCTCCAGTCGACGGTCATGGCATGCTCGACCGATCCCGTAGTTTCGTCTCCAAGGGACGTGTAGTATATTGCCCTGCTGTGTAACGGGTGGGACTTATTTTGGACAGAGAGCGTGAGGGTTTCTTCGAAGCTGGTGTAGAGGATCGGGTTCGTGATGCAGGTTTGGCGGCGGGAGAAGGGAGCGGCACTGTCCAGGAGGGTGCAATAGAGGGCTAGGATGAGGGGGATCGTGAGCTCTTAGAACCCCATTTTCGTGACGCTACTGCTTTGTTTGGAGGTGTTGATGTATTGTCCTTATAGGCTAGTAGGCTATGGAAGAAGGGAGGATAATAAGATATTGAGCTCCTCTGCGCGGGGTAGTTGGGGAGCAAAGAATTGTGAATTGACGTCGACCATTCGTCCCTTTTATCTCGTTCCCAGCTCCACCTCCGGGACCACTAGATTGCCTTCCTCGTATCCAGCCCGATCAGTACCACATGCTGAGAAGTAATCACATCACTCGCCGCTAACTTCGACAAACCACTACTAGCCCCTCCTTCCGTTCCTGGTCTCCCGGCAAAGTACTAAAAGCGGGAGTCTCCTAGCGCGGGGAGACTGAGCGCAATTATAAGCACTTCGAAATTATTGAAGAAAACAACACACCACATACAATAAAAACAACCACAGTGCAATCGAATTATTTGACCAAAAAAAATCCTTCAAATAAGTCCTCTAAGATATGGGACTAACAGTGTCAATAGTGCTAATTTTTTAATTCTGTGGTGAGAGTATGAGGCAACACGATTAGAAATATTTGATGTGGTTCCATTCCAGGAAAGTAGGCAGCTTGGCATCGCAGAATACACAGAGAATTCTGGATTGGGTTGCGCTCAGCCTCCCCGCCCTAGGAGTCTCCAAAAAGAGTCGGCTGGGCTACGCGACGGGAAGAGGCTAAAAGGAAAAAAGGTGGCCTGAAGGGTCCAGGAGTCTAACAGGGGTTGCCGTGGGGCCCAAGATACCCGGACGGAACTGGACTGCATCTTGTGCCCAACTGGGGCAGCGAAATCGTAGGGCGGTAGCCTTTAGCTTGGCAGGGGTCTCTCTGCGATGGGGTAGTGCATTTCGGGGGTGGGGGGTACGGCTGCAGGCAATACTAGAAGGAGGCCGGGGGAGATAAACGACAGTAGGAGGGGGTGGGGATACCATGAGTGATATTTCATGATCTTAGCTCTGCCTATATAAATTCCCAAATTCGGTCAAACAAGTGTAACAAATACACTGGGTAGGAACCCGGAAGTTTTAAATTTGTGAATCTGGCCTCTGGCCTGGAACGAATCTTTGGGGTTTATCTGCTGCTTCGGTTAATGAGAACTTTGGGCCGGTCACAATCAAGGGCAACGCTGCCAGGTTAGTGACTGTATCCCTAATCCGATAGGGTGATGAAGCAGGCACCGGGACCCAGCAAGGTATGGGAAACTCAAGTTAGGCACAGTAGGTTTACAATCGGAACTTATATTCCGAGTTGAGGATAAATAGGGAGGTGTGCCACTGTGAGAGGTGAATTTACAGCATCTTACCCACTCAATGAGAGCTCTAGGCGGGACTATCTCCTGTAACCATGGCTCGCCTGGTCTAATAGGCTCGATCCGGTACTACACCAACCGGAATGATTAGTCCTCAAGCTAAGACCCCTAAGATTCCCCTTCTGTGATACTTGGGGTGGGGGGGGTGTCCAGGTGAGACCAATCAAGACCAAACTTGGAGTTTGTAAAACAAAGGTAGATTTTCCCTGGTGATTGAAGAAAGGTGTCCAGATAAATAAGGGTAGGAACCTTTATCACTTCTAATCCTATTTTGCAATCACATTATTATGTTGTCCATTATTTTTCGCTCCTCTTCACTATTTCCTATTTTTAGATATATCTTTATTTTTATCTTTATCAAGATGTACTTTGCCCATATTAAATAATGTAAGGAGTTTAGGTCAAGTATTGGAGTATTTGTAAAATCGCGGTTGGGTCTTGGTCGTGCCTCGCCGGGCTCCCGCAAGTAAATGGTGAAGGAATCGCCTTGAAGGAAAACTAGTATTTAGCCATTCTCTCGTGGAATACATGGGGAAAAAGAAACGGAATAATTTACAATATTCGGCGGGGGTGTGGCGTAAAAGGCCCGTTGGGGATGCGGGTTGGTAGTGGCTATTTTGTTTGGACCTGGTTTTGCTGGGTTCACCTTTTGCTCCAGAAATACACCTCTTCGTCACAGGCCGGCATTCGGCATGCCATTTGAAGACAGGCAATTCTGGCATCCTGATATGCAGTTCAATCACTCGTCCTAGGCAGGAAGTGCCTGAACACATAGTAAAAGTAAAAGCCATGTTGATAAAAGGCCAAACATCCCTGCGATATCCCAGTTTTCCCCCTCTCAATGTTCAAGTGCATTTGCCTGGGAGGGGACGTGTCATAATGAAGTGCTTTCAAGTGTCTCGCATGACGTTACCCAATTCAGAAGTTGCGTAACTCAACTCGGTCTGTACCACCTCAGGCCTTGACGACCAAAGGCTGAGATGGATCTTGTATATAAACTATCGGGGGAAATGGAATGGGATGAGTGGTATTTAGGGCAATATTCTATTTTTCAGTTTCGCAATAACCGGAGAAAATGAGTGTGTTCTGGAAGATGGTGAAGTTGGATCGGTTGGGGGTGAACCGACATCTAGCGCTGAGCTGGAGAGGAAATACAGTTTGAGAAGAAGGCGAGGGCCGGATCTGACTAGGCTTTGAGGCTGGAGGATATTTGCGGGTGGTAATATTATGATAATAATATTATTATTACGAATTTTTTCGGTGCAAGGGCACGTGACCTTTTGGCATAAATTTCTCTACATCCAACTTCTTTATAGAGGCGGTGTCGGGCGAGGTCTTTTGATTGATATCCCTGTCACGAGAGGTGAGGGGTGTATATAATGTCATACAAAAAATTCTACTTTTTATGATACCTTTGGTCTCTACTTTGTTATGGCTAGAGTATAGAATAATTTATGTTTGAGCAATCCACTGGGTTAAACTTTAATCAAATTGCGATGATAGCGAGTATTCGGATGTATGATATAACGACGCACCCGGTACAGTACAGTACAATTGCCACTATCCTCCGGGTTTGATATGGTCTTTCTGCCAGAGCTGTACTCGAGTAGAGTATAGTACCTGATAGTGCTCTACGCGGTAATCCCCTATGGACTCACCCCATCCTAGGTCGCCCGTCTTTATCTTATCATCAGCTACCTCACGATAAAAATACCCCACCCTGTCAGCTAGCTAGGCACATTCCAGAGCGTCAACTCAGTCCGCCCAATCAGGGCAGCGTAATAGTGATAGTTTATGAAGAGACATGTATAATAGTAATTGGTTTGTACTATGTGCTGTTTGAGTTAACCTCGCTATTTCACTAGCCTTTCTGTGCCGCCCCGACGCCCTTCGATACTCGAATCATTCTATATCCCAGAGTAGGGAGGGCTTCAACAACCAAGTTGTTCATGAACGCTTCCCTACCTTAGCACTTAAACTCCCCTCTCCACCCGACTCCAATCCCAGCCCCGATTGTTGATAAAATAGAGTTGCCCAGGCTATTAAGGTGTTTCGTGGCAGCCCATAGAATACCACCCCTCCGGACACCGTTGAATCCTACGATCTAGGTTTCCATAAGCCTACACTATGCCTCCTAGGCGGAATACGCGGTGACACAGCAAGCATCACTCTACGCTAGTACATACTGTGGGACAGTGGGAACGGGGGCCGCGCTTTCGACTACACCCCCAAGCATTCCAAAGCAGCATCCTAAACCCTTCATAAATCGCATTAAAAAATTTCTCCCGCAAGAGATAATTTACATGAGCAGAGTGATCAACACAAGTATTATCTCCCCCCCTCTCTCTCCCGCCTCTGTGCCTCTCTCCTCACAGTTACTTCTCCCTAACCTTTAGTTTCACCTTCAAATCTCCCCTGGTATGCGGCACGAAACAGTCTATCCATTCCATATCCTCCTTACTACACCTTCGTCAGTTCCCTGTCCCACTCATCCATATTAATTATGGGGGAACATACCTTGTCTCCCAAATCTCCATATCAAACCTCCGAAATACGCTCGCGAAGGCGACATACAGTTCGGCCCAGGCGAGGCTACCATCATTAGTACTTGCGGAAACTAGCGGGGAAGGGCTTGGGGGGGGTTGGTACTTTGGCCCGAGACATGACCGTGGTCCCCTACTAAATGCTACAAGGTACTTGTCTAAATCCTTGGCGCCGGAGTCTAGCCAGCGGGTTGGAAGGAAGGTATTGGGGGATGAGAATATGGTTGGATTTAGGTGGACTGTGGGAGCGTCCATTGATACTACTGTCTGGTGGCTGTTAGGTTTGAGTTGCTATAGGGGGGGAGGGATAGGGGTAACGGACTCCGCCTGGGATGGATTCATCTTGGATTGTCATGCCGGAAGTGGGGACCACGCGAGATAGGGGCGATACGACGCCGTGGCTTAATCGTAGGCTTTCTTTTATCATGGCGGTCTAACAGTCCAATCGGAGCTTGTCATCCGGGGTTATTTTGTTTTTAAGTAGGGGTGGGGGGGGATCTACGAGATATGTTGACTTCTCCAATTGCTCAAGCGTGGGCTCTTCCTCAAGTACAGGCCATACTTGACATATCTCTGCAAAGAGCTTCTCTTGTAATCCGGGGGTAGCTAGGGTGTGGTACGTTCCGTAAGTGAACGTCCCACTCATGGTTTCGCTCCCGGCGAAAAACAAGTTTTGAGCTTCGTCGGCAAGACTGCTGAAGCTTGGGGTTCCGCCTTTAACCTGCGGGTCTAGGAAACGATGGTATACGCTTGGGGGGAGCGAGGTTTTCTCGAGAAGGCCAGGGTTCTTCAAGTACCGGCCTACTTGCTCTTCTACTGCCTTCACATCCGCAAGCACACACACACGCGCGCATTCCCGTCAACTTCATTCACTCGGTGGGGAGGGTAGGGGGGGGAGGATAGTACATCTCTATGGGCCAAAAACCCCTCCAACTCAGGTACTAGTCGGAGCGAGACACTCTTCGGCAAGGCGAGCAACCACCCTGCTATGGGAAAGTACTTTAGGATCCAAAATGTCTCCCTGATAGCTTTAGCGTACAGCAGGACACCGTACTTGAAGCCCTCGACGTCTAGGGAGTCAGGGCACTCGTTGAGGCAATACTGCGAAATAATGTCAATCGCAGCGCAGTGGAACCCAGTGGCTATATCCGCCGCCTCATCGCGGTCAACGTAGCCGGAAAGCTTATCACAGAGCTTGCGGATCTTCTCGCTAATTAGCGGTTGTAGTGAGAGCACCGCCCGCCGGGAGAACATTGGCCCAATCACGTCTCGCCGGGTCCGCGCAACGGTGGGGTCGAGCAATGTGAAAACCGACTCCGGCGAGTTCAAGCGGCGGTAGAGGCTTGGGTCTTTGGTAAGTTTACTGGTGGGGCTGTAGATTGTGGAGTAGACTTCCGGGGAAGCGAAGTGGAGCTATTGTTGGTGAGCTTGTGTCTAGTGTGGTACTGCGGCGGTCGGTTGGCATTGTGGGGAGGGGGGACTCACCTGATTTGGCCCATAGCGGACTATTGGACCTGAAGGATGGGTGCTGAATTAGTACACGATCACTCAAGTGGAGCTAAATTATGTTAACCGAAACTAACCATATTCCTGGTGCAAATCTGCTAAATGCCTGACCATCTGCCCACTCATGTGCAAATCCCAATACCACGCATAATGCATGGTGACCGCCGCCATCTTTGGTCCCGGGAATTGCCGCAGTGGGTGCAGATAGAGTCTGTAGAAGACTAGCAGGACAAGGTACGCCGCCCACGCGCCGACGAGGTAAAGTGCCAAGCTAGCAGGTCCGAAATTTAAGCCGCCCATGATATAGTGCCGAATGCGATGGGGAACTGGGTCACTCCCCCCCCAGGGTCCACATGCTTCCATAATGGTTCTAAACTTTAGATAGTCTGGTTGACCGCCTGCTACCAATCGGAGAAATCGAAGTGTGGGAGGGTTGTGCGCTTTCCCTCTACAGCTTCTGATACTAGAATGAGAATGATGTTAGTGTGTGGTGATGGTTAATATCTTATCAAGGGCGAGGGGGCTTGAAGTTATATATGCCGACCTTCTATGGTATGCGCAGAAGGCTGTGAGGCATTAAACATTGGCAGGCTTGTCTGGGGATCATACTGTTGTGCGAGCGGCATAAAGTCCCTCTCTGGGACACATCTCACCAAGTGCCGTTGCAGCCACTGAGACTTCCCCGCCAACCGGTTAACCCCACGGCAGGATAAAGTGTGTGGTACAGTATGGTATCATAAATATGTACCGCCGAACACAGCAAGGCTAGTCTTGGCAAAAGAAAAAGAGAGCCGCATCAGTTCTGCTCAAACATTACGTAAGCAAAATATTAGCAAAAGGAAAAAGGGTATCGTAAGAACTGCAGTAATTGAGAATGGCGCTGGGACGTCTAGAATTCGCCCCTTTGGATTAAGGGGGGGAAACACAGTGAAAAAGATCCTTCAGCCCTCAGCTAAGACAACAGACAAGTCCGACGTCAGTGTGGCGTTCTCAATTATTCCCAATTTTTTTACACTAGGAATAAGTTAACGGGTTCCTCTAGACACCTTCATTTTATTTTGGGCATGCTGAACAAATATTTCTAAAAACGTGATCGATATCTGTCAATAGCATATATGTTCTTTGATAATAAATCTTATTCGGCAAATCCCGAACAGAGCGGCAGTCGATTTTTGACTTTCTGGGTGGATAGGTTCTGTGATTGGATCCACCTTAGGTTTCTAGAGTTCGATAACTGATTGAGTCTTTCATTATGAGTCACTCGGGGCACGTTGTATGTCTCGTGTTGAAAATCTGGGCTGCGGAGGTAATGATTTATGGTGAGGATTTTACGCAGTGGACTGAAACCGCCTAAGTGGGGATGAGGGTCATGATTGATTGATGATAACTTGATGAAAGGAAAGGCGTGAGGAAAGTTGTGTACAGGAAGGAAGGTGTGGAGCGAGGAAATATGAGAAGGGGGGGAAGGCGGCGGGGGGGGAAACGTTTTCAGAGCGTCCTTTGACCAGTGCGTACGTATGCCTTTGCGGCCACAGAGTGCGGGCACATCCGGCATCAAGTGCGGCCATTAAACTGCCATTTCCAACATCTCGGAAATTCTTTCTGGGGCCATCTCGGGGAAATATATGGAGAGGGAGTAATAGGAAATATACCGGTATGGGTGGCCTAAGGTACCGTAAAAACTGAAATAAACGAAAAATGTGCTATGTCGTTGGACTTGCCTCCTCTGGTAAGCTCTGGTGTTTTTTTTGCTTTTAAATGTCGTTCAGAGCACCCGAACGGCTCTTTTTTTGCAGTGTTTTTCACACCTTTTCCTAAGTAGGGAATTCTGGACTACATAATATTATGATAGCACATTTTTCGTTTATTTTAGTTTTTATCATACGGTATGATAGGCGCTTGCCAAGGAAACAAGTAGAGTGATTATATCACTACAACCTTGAAAGGCCAATAAATAACTACCCTTTGTTTGTGGTAAAGGCATTCTCATCGTGGGGGTGGCCTAGGGTTGGTTGCCTTATGTAATAATCACTTATCTCTCACACTCTTTTTGAGAGCCTCCTTCTCGTTCTACCTTTTCTCAGAATCCTTATCATAATAGGTAGAGCCATCGTGTTAAAATAAACTACAAAATCAAAACCTTGTTTATTGTTCCTAGGCACGGTACTTATTTTGTATCATAGTAGTGAAGAATTGAGTTTGAAAAGAAGTGGGGAAGAGGTCTGCATATTTAAATCCGCAACCTACAATTTCAATTGTTTGAACGAGCTGTGCCCGGGAGTAACATTCCACTTACGGAGGTGCAGGGCATAAGTTTGTAGGTTCCACAAGGGGGGGTGTGGGTAGCAAACCTCACTTGTGGAACCTACAAAACTTAGGCCCTGTACCTCCGTAGTGTGGGGAAAAAAAAGAAAGAAAAAACCCATCCGTCAGACTCCAATTTTCCAATATCCACCGTTACAAAATCTCTTATTGTCACATTTTTCAGCCTCCAATACCCCCCTCGGGGCCCGCTTCCGCCCCTTCTTGCCTATCGGCCCCAACCGTTCCTGGGCTTAAGGGACTGTTGGGACTGTTGGCAGTAGAACTACATCCACCGGGAGGCTCAAACCCTTCTGTTTTAACTCTGATGTCCGCTTTTTTTTCACTATCCCTCAGCCCAGCCTCCTCTCCCCCAGCCTCAGCTGGCCCAGGTGGCCCACTTGATGGCGCCGGTGAGGCTGTCAAGTTAGGGTCCACTTCCTCGGTTTTAATAGAAGGCGCCCCCACCTCCCCATCCGTGCTGGATCTACTTCCCTTTCGGTATTTCCCCAACATGAACGGGAGGAGAAGTATTACCCCTACAGCGACTCCGAAAAGAACGAACCCCGCGATTGCAACTTTTCTGAAGGTTGTGGCCTCCGGGGAGGATGGTTTCGGGTTATGGGTGACAGGACATATGGGTTGTAATTCTTTGGCAGACGGGGCAGTTGGGTTGGTCGGGGCTAGCTTGAATATACCTGCGTCTAGATCAACGACTAGGTACATGGTGCTCAAGAAGATCGCCCCGAGCAGAATTTCTGTTTCTTTTCCGGCCGCGAAATCAAAGTTCGACTTTACGCCAATCCCGTACGTAGTGTTGCTGAGGATTGAATATGACCCGGTGGTGCTGACGGCAGTGCCCCGTTTTAGTGACCAAAGTTCGTAGGAAGGTGTGGTAGATGTTAGATTATCAAGTTTGACGGTCAGCCCCAGTGACTTTGGCGCTTTGTCTCCATCGTACCAGATTCCATCCGGGTCGCCCACTACGGGTTCATGTCCCGTAAGATTCATGATCTGCGAAATCATCCTCGGTGTTAAGCCGAAGCGGCTCTGAAAGGGGTTTATGCAAGCGGAATAGCGCTCGAACGGGCTATCAAAGAGTGATGTCCCCTTATTGCCCGGGATTCCCAAAACAATGTCCTCGACCGTCACTCTTAGCGGACATCCGGTTACTTTCGAAATTTGAAATGTTCGAAATTCGCTTTCGTCCGATATCCACGATCTGTTGAATCCGCCCAATGTTAAGTCACCTGGCGTAGGTCTCTCTACCGACCTGCTACCCGCCCCCAAGCCCCAGCTCATGCTAGGTATCAGTCCAGCATTAACGACAGCCCGCAGAAAGCTCGAATTAGTTCCTAAGGCCAAGCCTGCACTATCGCCCACCGTTTTGTTCTCCACCACAATCGGGACTCCATACAGCTTTGGAACCGATGAGTTACCAAATTCGATAGGGGCGGTGATTAATTTCACCGTAACGTCTGTGGAGGCGAACACTCCTGTTCCGTTCCATCTCATATCGACAGTCTCCTGAAGACCCGTGGTATTGAACAATCCACCAAGAGCGCCGAGGCAACCAACCGGATCCTTAGACTTCGAGCATGCTTCGGCGTTTGCGACGCGGATATCGCTGTGGGATATATCTGGCCTGAGAGAGAACCTTTGCCCATTGATTAGGACCTGAAATCCGCGGAAAAGAGCCTGGGAAGAGAGTGTGTAGTTCGTCAAAGCAACAGAGATAGGTGTGTGCTCGCATTTGGGGGACATAGTAGGCTATCGTGAGTGGTCAACATCCTAGAACCCATCCTTTCCAGGGACGGTGGCGAGGATCCAAGGTCACTATTTATCTCAGCAAAGCAGCAGGTATACAGGAGGGGAATTTGGGCGGATCACACAAACAGCGGTAGCCAGTGTGGTACTACAGGCAGGTGCAAAGGATCGCCAGCATAACACCGCATACTGCGCCTTAGTAACGGGGATGCTCGAGTGCCGTAACCTATGATAGGGCTACTGGGCAACTTGCTTTCGCCCTGCAATGAGCACCTGGCTGCTGTGGGTGAAGCCTTGTTGGATTGCATGCACAACCTGCACCTAAATGCGGGGAACTTAGCTTTCAGAGCGAAACCGCGGCATTCTCCGTGAGCCACCAGCACCTCAGGTTGCCTATCCGAGTCCATTATTAGGGCATGAGTAGCGGAGTAGCGACCTTATAAGTGGGATATCTTAGACAAGGGTGGATGCTGCATAGTGCAGGTGTAGAAGCACTTGCGTGAGAATCGGAACATGTGGCAAGAAACCACAGAATAGAAATTTCTAACTACCCTATTGCATTTGAATTTTTTCGATTGGGTACCGGCAATGATAGCATACTGGACTGAAGTGATGGCCCCCATTAACAAATGAAAGTCATTGCTAGTATAGATATCACAAATCCGAAGCCTTATCTGCGAGCCCTAGGCCGAGCTCACGAAAAGGAAAAGAAGAAAGCTATGGGCTTGCATATAAAATATGAAAAACAATCTAGATGGCCTATAGGGCCACTCTGGATAGCAGCACACGGATCACGTCTCAGGATGGACAAGAGCCACGACTCAATGATTCGGATCGAGCCAATGCTTTCGAGATGCCGGTATCATACCGGATCCAATGTATCTAAATCTGAGAGGAGGTTAAGTCAGTAAAAGAGTACCGGTATCGTATGATCTCAAATAATCGAACCGGGTGCTATGTAGTTGAGAATTACCTACTTTAGAAAAGGGGGGGGAACCACTGCAAAAAAAAGAGCTGCTCAGGCTCCCTCGAGTGACATAAAAAGCAAAAAAAACACCAGATCTTACTAGAGAAAGCAACTCCAACGGCATAGCACACGGTTCGGTTATTTGAAATCATACGGTATGGCGGGGGCGTGGAGATGTGGGGTGAAAATGATATCAGGGACTTGCCGGTGCGCTGGGGTTGTGCGACAATAAAACCGTTGTGGTGCTGCAGGGATCCCCGGCGGCAGTTGTATGTCATCGCCCGATATCGCTTAGTCATCAGCAATTGATATTCAACATCTCCGAGGGGCTATATCATAGTAATGATTATACAATGTTAAATAGATCTAAGAAACAACCTGGGCTCTCTCTGGCCCCCCACGGGGCCTCTGGTTTATTGGCCACAGACCGTTTTATAAATCGGGCTACCGGTATTCCTTTTCTCTCCTGTTGTTATCCGCGATCCTATCATGGTAGGATTGTTTTTCTCATTTAAATGTTAGGGTTATACTTCGAGCATTGGCACTCGCAGCGCAGCAGTCGTATCATACCGTAGAAACTTGAACAATTGAACCGCGTATAAATCATCTTTTTGGAAGAAGAGCGAAAATTTTGAGTGTTGTCGGGTACTGGCAACTAGCCTGGTTGTGTTGTGGAGAGAGTATGCCGGCGTGGAGGGGGTAAACGAATGGTTGCGCACACATGTTAGCCCGATTTAGTTAGCAGACTCGCACCCGGGGGCGGACAGGAACCTTCTCTCTCACCTCCACCTCATCCAACAGAAAATGCAGCAAAAGCACAGCTCCTTCCTCTCTTCCGAGATAGAAAAGAGAAACAAAACAGGGGGGCCTTACTGGGAGAGTTTGGTCTTGACCACAGACTAGCGATTCTGGTTCCCACGGTATAATACTTGCGAGATTTCGCGATGCGGGTATGGCATCCAATGACACAGCTCAGTGTCCTAGGATATAGAAGACTAGTCGTTGGCTGAAGCGATCGGGTAGGGGGAGGGTCCCCTAGCCCTACTCCCACCCAGCTGGCACACCTGGTGAGATAATCCGGCACTCGAGTGGCTTGATGTCAACCACACAATTCTAGAAGAGGGTTCTGGGCCGAAAATTATGATAAGTGCCTTTTTATACACTTGCGCTCATTTATTCTACCGCACTCTTGACAGGTTTAAAGACCACGCAAACTCGGACAAAGGAGTCAAAAAAGACAAGATGAGAGAAGATTGGAAAAAGAAAAGTATCTAAACCAGGCAAGCAGGGAGCCATATCACATTCCGATTAACCCAGACCCTCGGCTCAATCCTTTAACCTTAACCGGGAACTCGGGCTCACACTAGGATGGGGAATTCTTAACGAGCTTGATAACAACTTGCACACAATCCTCCACTTGCCCAGCTATCCCCCGCGAAAAAATTTACGACATCAGCACCGATACCCGACTCCCACAATTAAAACTACAAGATGCAGGGGGGCAAGGGGGATAACTTACACCCACTCTGTAAATAAATTCTCCAATCTGGCCCGTTGGGCTTTGCGCAAACCTTCCTATTCCCCCCGTCAGGCCCTAGCTCTAACTGGACGGTATTAGGAGTATCCGGGTCACACCCCGGATACCCGCCCCACCGAACAGTCGGCTCAACACTCGGCAGCGTGGCCGGGAAATAGACCTCCTCCAGGCCGTTATATTCGCTCGATCTGGTATAGACCGGGATCTGCTCGGGTATTCCCTGGGTCGGGGAGTGGTAGAGTTTCTGTGAGGTCAGTCGGAAGGCGGCGGGAGGGAGAGGGCTACTCCGGTAGACGGTCATGGCGTGCTCGACCGGTCCCGTAGTTTCGTCTCCAAGAGACGTGTAGTATATTGCCCTGTTGTGCAGCGGGTGGGACTTATTTTGGACAGAGAGGGTGAGGGTTTCTTCGAAGCTGATGTAGAGGATCGGGTTCGTGATGCAGATTTGGCGGCGGGAGAAGGCGGCAGCACTGGCTAGGAGGGCGTAATAGAGGGCTAGGATGAGGGGGATCGTGAGCTTTTGGAAACCCATTTTGGTGATGCTACTGCTTTGTTTGGAGCTGTCGAAGTATTATCCTTATAGTCTAGTAGGCTAGGGAAGAAGGGAGGATAATAGGGTATTGAGCTTCTCTGCGCTGGATAGTTGAAGAGCGAAGGATTGTGAATTGACGTCGACAATCCGACCCTTTTATCTCGTTTCCGGTCCACCTCCGGGACCACTTGACTGCCTCCTCGTATCCAGCTCGAACCGGTACCACATGCCAAGACATAAATCACATTACTCGCTGCTAGCTTCGACAAAAAACCACCATGGCCCCTCCTTCCGTTCCTGGTTTCTCGGCAAAGCACCAAAAGCGCAGTGCTACATGGTAGCGCACGGATTCCCAGTCCCTTATTAATTCACTTGGACATAAACTAGCATTGTGTACAGGTACGACTCCCGGTACACAGTACCGGTAATGTGATCACACTGCCTACTAATTCGCTCAGAACTCGTATTCTCGGTTTTGTTTATTGAAGGTGTCGAGACGGCTTGTAGAGTGCCGAAACATAGGTTAGGGAGAAAATAGAGATACGGGTACTAGTACATAAAATATGAGCAGTACTTGAATACACCCAAGAAGCATAGGCCCCAGAGGGTATATCTCATCTCCTCTTGCCCCAGTTGACTCTGAATAAACGTGCGGTAATTGATGGAGCAGGTTGCTAGCCCCCAGTTCAAGACATCTAGCAAAAAATAGCTCCCTCTAGGCTCTTGGCTCTTGTTGAGTAATGGGTGCGTACTTCTAGACGAGGTGGTTGCTACCAACCAGTAATTTCAACCCAAGTCAACCCCCCCTGCTCCATACTACTCTTGGATTCCTGACTGGTCCTTGTACAACCGTAACAGTGCCGAGTGGACGAATCAGGAAATGATGTACTGCAGGCTCGTAAAGCTGAAATTCCAATCTTAGAAAATCGATGCAGGATGAAATATTTCGCCAACCCGGAATAAGGGACGAGGAACCTTGTAGGACTGGACTGGGTACCGGTATTGGCTAGATAGTGGAGAGAAGTGACGTCTGAGCAGGGCCCAAAAATAGATCCCCCTCGTGTTCGTGAGTGAATGGAAATGCACGTTACCGTAAGGCTTGTTTGACTTTCCTTTTATTCGTCCCAACAGAGAGCTGAAAGAGAATATTTTTGCTGTTCTTTCTCCACTTAATCCGAGAGGGAAATTCTGGACTTCCTACTTGTCGTGGTTTTTACGGTAGGGATTCGGGTGTATCCATGAGGGTCAGCTGCGGAGTTACTCGACCGTGAGCACGGTAGCTTGCGTTGCAACACAAGTACGGTAGAGTACCCCAATTGGGCTCTGGATAACTAATTTTTTATTACCACCGAAACTCCTCACTTCAATGGGCATCGCACGTTTTCAACTGTGGTTGACTGGAACAAAATATCACCCAAGCACATGCAGTTCCTATATTGTGCCAGAGCGGGGGTGAAGTCACTTTTTGGAGAAATGTATTCCCATACCGTACGCGTAAAACTGGAATAATTAGACCTCACGCGAGTACGTTGGAGTTGCCTCTCCTAGTAAGCTCGGTCTTTTTATTTTATTTTTATTTGTTTTAGTGGAGGGCTGAGAGATCAAGTTTTTGCTGTGTTTCTTTCCCCAATCCAAAGGAGGGAATTCTAGACGTCTTAATGTGAGGTCCAGTTATTCCAGTTTTTACGGTATGTTGCAAAGCATAATTGTTGGACGCTGAGGGAGACAATCTTGGATGCTATTGAGCATTTTTTGGGGGGAGTTAATGGACTCTGATTTCTTTGATGGCTTAGCTGAGAGCATGTCTGAGAAGATTAAGGTTGTGATTGGGACTTGTCGGCGGAATATGGGTACTAACCTCTCCAAGTTTTTATTTTTTTATCACCATTGCTGCAGTGGATTGATCATGGAAGCTAAGGATTAGTTCTACTGTGTTGAGTTGAGATACGCATGTTGCGGGGCTAGTTACCGGCTACGGTGGTGTGATGATGACCTTGCTGATGCAGTACTTAAAAAAATATGAGTCGCGGCTTCTTACCTTCCAGCTTTCCACCCACCCCTAACTTATGTAAAAAACCCCGCTACACCCCCCTCGCACATCTCCATTGAGATCTCAAGTCGGGGTTTTTTTTATACAGGCACGGATAACGGTGTGCCACTGTATTGTGCTATCTCATAGTATGCTAGGTAATCTTACCGTTCGGGCACAATGTTCGTATATGGTTCTTGCTCTTCTCAAATATGGTTTCTTTCTCGTCTCAAATTTTTCTTTTAGCTCCCTATGTTTTCCATACACGCTACTAGTTGAAGCCTAATGTGCGTTCTTTTATTGTTACTTTTGTTCCTCTCAGGTCACTTCTTTGATAGTCCTTGTTTTTCTTTGTTCGCGGTGCCAATGGCTAGACTCAACCACTGTACTATATAGCTGAGCTATCCCTTTCTTATTATTCAATTGATGAGTGTTACCGCAATAAGAGATCCTGAGTACTTTCTATTATTACTTCTTCGTCCAAGTTCCGATCGCATATCGCAACACATAATGTTATACTGTGTGATCGGAACTTGGACGAAGAAGTGATAATAGAAGTAGTTAAGATCTCTCGTTGCGGCAATCCCCTCAATCGGATAATAAGGAAGAGATAACAGCTATATAGTACAGTGGTTGAGTTCAGCCATTACCACCACGATCCGTCCACAAAGAGAAACAAAGACTATCAAAGGAATGACCTGAGTGGAACAATAGGAACAATGAAAGAACATGGATTAGGCTCCAACAGTAACGAATATAGAAGACATTCAAAGCTGAAAGAAACCTTTGAGAAGAGAAAGAAACCATATTTGAGAGTACATAGAAATCATATATGAACACATAACAGACAACTGGTATCGAGTGACATCCTATGACTTCATCCTAACTTTGGGCTTGTTGATACAGCACACGCTGTGATTATGTGTCTGTCCGCCACCCCCCCTCTCTTGTCCCTTCCCCCTCCAGATCCAAACTAAGTCCCGAGCCTGCGGTGGTTCCCTTATTCACACCCCTGATGTGGAACTCCAGTGACCTTGCACATTTCTCTCGTAAGTGCTTTACCTTATTGTAAATAACTGATGTCGTATGATACGTTAGAATAGCTGTGGGGAACCTAACCCTGCTTCAGTGTGTATAGACCGACCAGGGCAGGGTGGTGCATTTTTTCTGGACGCACTCTGTCAACTACTATCGTAGTGTTAGCTCTATTCATGCTTTGGGGAGCAGTTCGCTAAGGGGGTAGGCGATCCGGTGATTCCACCCAGAGTTGCTCGCCTAAGTTTTACTCTAGTATCTTAGTTATTTTCAGCCGCAAGTCAAATACTGGATCCCGCATTATTATCCTCGGCTGGGATAGAATGTTATCCGCCATAGAGTAGTCAGCCACTCTTTAAATTCCGACTTTAGTTAACCGAGCAGTTTCGAAGGATTTACGCCCCGATTATTAGAAAGCTAGGGTACATTATGAAAATGTATCAACCAACAGCGACCCCATACAGAGTACTCGAGTACTTGGCAACCGCAACGAATAGCAAGAGGGATTATCTTTATCTTCAGAGAACCCAGTACGGGGGCTCCTTCCCACCCGAATTGGCCTCAGGAAGCGCTATGCTGTGATTCATTAAGTTAGGTGATACAGGATGAAACCTAGGTTTTTCAGCTGATTCATTGGGGCTTGACGCACTCGTCCTGCATGCATACTGAGCCTGTGGATTCAACCACAGCTGCTTTAGGGCACCAGTCCACTGCAGCATAATATTTACTCGTAGGGTGTGCATTACTGTTTGAGTAGAGCAGGATAGCACTTGAACGAGTGTGGTGTTTCCGGTTCCTGATGCGGTGTGCGCGGGCGGAGCAGTGTTGGCGCAAATCTAGGGGAAGTTTAACCTAGGGCGATCAGAAAGTACAGGTATGGCGAGGCTGTACGAGTACACAATGACCCCGCTCTTCTGTCTTTAAGAATTCTCGTAACCGACCCTCTATACCGTCCATCTTTCACACTATCCTAACCTCCGAAAAAGAGAAAATGTCGCAATCTTTCAGCCATAACCTCAACTCTTTGAACAGCTACACGGCTATTAACGTGTTGAATAACTTTGTCACTGCCGATCACCGATCTGATATCCTTGAATGGCTGTCCCCACTAAATCCCAAGTCACGGCATCAAGACATCCAGGAGCGCCGAGTCGAAAATATAGGAGAATGGCTCTTACAAACCGAGGAATTCAGAATCTGGCACGCCGAGAGTGGGGCAGGTGATCCCGATAACGCAGCTTTGTTTTGCTATGGAGATCCAGGGGTCGGAAAGACATTTATTAGGTAACAGCGGCGAACCTCCCGGAATAGAAGTGCGAGTACTAACAAGCCGTGATGTTAGCTCATTAGTGATAGATAGCTTGTGTGAGCGGGCCGGGGGACAAAATGTGGCCGTCGCGTGCTTCTACTTTGACTTCGCCACCCAACAAGAGCAGTCATTAACGGGTGTGCTGGGCACCTTGCTCAAACAGCTCGCGGCCGGGTTGGGAGAGCTACCGGAGGAAATGGTGCAAGCCTATGAGGCGCAGAAAAGTTTTATTGGTGGACGGAGACCACAACATACCAAAATTGTGGAGATGCTGCACACTGCCTCTTCTAAGAAGCGCACGTTCATATGCATCGACGCTCTGGATGAGTATGAGCCAGAACATCGAGTCAAGCTTCTTAATTCATTAAACAAAATTCTCCAAAAGTCCCCAAACATCAGACTATTCGTGACCGGAAGACCGCACATTGGACCGGAGATTGGAGAATGCCTTGCCGGAAGAGTGACAAGTCTACGGATAAGTACCAAGAGGGATGATATTACCAGATATCTTCACTCAAAGCTGGAAGACGACACGACCCCGGATGCGATGAACAGCAGTCTGGGGGCAGAGATCCTGAAGAAAATTCCCGAAGAGGTTTCCGAAATGTATGTAGCAAAAACACTAGGAGAGGCTACGTTAAGCTACGTTACGCATGGACTGACAGATACATCTAGATTCCTTCTAGTCTCGCTGAGTATTGGTGCGGTCCTACAGGAAACTACAATCCATCGCAGGCGACAAAAGCTCAGCGCAATGGCCAATGGCTTAGGGTTAGGGGATGCATATAGCGCAACACTTAGTCGGATAAAGGGACAGGGTGGGGAGAAAGCGAGGCTTGGCATAGCCGCTTTGATGTGGATATCTCACTCGGAGCGGCCTTTAAAAGCTGATGAATTGTGCCACGCTCTAGCGGTCGAAATAGGGTCGCCGAATCTCAATTCCGAAAACATCCCTTCAACAAGTACAATACTAGCCTGTTGCCAAGGACTTGTTGTAGCAGAAAAGGAGGCTTCCACTGTCCGGTTAATCCACTTTACCCTTCAAGAATACCTCCGTGCTCATCCTGAGCTTTTCGGCCCAGCTCACTCGATAATGGCAGAGACCTGCTTAAGTTATCTGAATTCTCAGCAGGTCAAAACTCTTTCGACCAGTCCCTCCGCCCTCCACGACACACCATTCCTCGGATATTCTTCTCTATATTGGGGAGTGCACGCAAAACGGGACCTTTCGGGTTGTGCGAAACAGCTTGCGCTGGAGCTATTTGACGACTGCGGTAGTCACGTTCCCACCAAAATCCTCTTGCAAGCACAGAGGGACTGTATTCGTGCTTTTGATTTCGATAAAATTTCCCTGTTCAGTGATCTGCATTATGCATCCTTCTTCGGGATTATTGAGATTGTGGCCAGTTTAGTAGCGATGGAAAGTTGTGATATCAACAAACTGGATTGTGGGGGTAACACACCTCTCGCGTGGGCTTCTAGGAATGGGCACGAGGAAGTGGTGAACATGCTACTCAGACGAGACGACATCAACCCCGACAAACAAGATAATGACGGCCGAACACCACTCTTCGGTGCTGCTTACAATAGGCACGAGGGAGTGGTGAAAATGCTACTCGAACGAGGAGAGGTCAACCCCGACAAACCAGATAACGACGGCCGAACACCACTCTTTGGTGCTGCTTGCAATGGGCACGAGAGCGTGGTGAAAATACTACTCGAACGAGGCGGCGTCAGCCCCAATAAACCAGATAACGACGGCCAAACACCACTCTGGTGGGCTGCCCACAACGGGCACGAGGGAGTGGTGAAAATACTGCTCGGACGAAACGACATCAGTCCCGACAAACCAGATAACGATGGCCGAACTCCCCTCTGGTGGGCTGCCCGCAGCGGGTATGAGGGAATGGTGAAAATACTGCTCGGACGAAACGACATCGATCCCGACAAGTCAGATAACAAAGGCCAGACACCACTCTGGATCGCTGCCTACTGGGGGAACGATGGGGTGGTAAAAATACTACTCGAACGAGACGGCGTCAGCCCCGACAAGCCAGATAACGATGGCCGAACTCCCCTCTGGTGGGCTGCCCGCAGCGGGTATGAGGGAATGGTGAAAATACTGCTCAGACGAAATGACATCAATCCCGACAAACTAGATAACAAAGGCCGAACACCACTCTGGATCGCCGCCTCCGAGGGGCGCGAGGGCGTGGTGAAAACACTGCTCAGACGAAATGACATCAACCCCGACAAACCAAATATCAACGGTCGAACACCACTCTGGTGGGCTGCCCGGGATGGACACGAGGGAGTAGTGAAAATGCTCCTCGCACGGGACGTCAGTCCCGCCAAGCCAGATAGATATGGCCAGACACCACTATTTTGGGCTGTTGAGAATGGACACAAGGGAGTCATAGCGCTACTCCAGCATCCAGAATCCGCCGCCCCCGGCCTGCCATAACGGCGCAGAGCCATCGCCCTCTTTGCTGCCCTCGAATACAGATTATCCATGCCCCGTTTCCGCCATGGTCGCAGGAACTCCACAGCACCACCATCGCCACTCCCCCCTTATCCCCTCCTAATCTCCTCCCTCGGTTCACGTCCCCACCTTCCCCTAATACTGGTCTTTCTCTTCCTTTTAGAATCTGCCTACTACAGAATCTCGGCTTAAATATTTCGCTCTTAGCAAAAGGAAATACCGGCCCAAACATCTTCCCCGGTTTCCTCCCGCAGCCAGGTCAGGGTTTGTCCTTGTATGTAGTTCAGAGTTTGCCCTTGGTGGGGAATATTTATGTTGTTTTAAGCCAGTATGGCTCTTTTCCTTGCTTTCTGGTTATATGACATCTTCGTGCATTGTCTGTTTCTTTAATTTTCTACAATCCCCTTTTTTCCCCTCCCATCCACCTCTATCTAAAGTGTAGACGTCGGGGTTATTTAAATATGGATAGAGCAAAGGATAAAAAATTCCACTATTTCTGATTGTTTGTGAAAAGCGATGGAAACTTAAATGTTAACTAAAGCATTATAGTCGCGATTAGCTCCTATCATAGGTGTAGTTCAACGAAGCCCTCGTTTATATCCACTATCCTCCAGCCCCGAGACTAAATCGAATCCGAAAGACCACCCACACTTTCCATCCTTCTCTATTCAAGAAATGTCGATGTAGTAAGTCTCTTAACCCAAAAGTCAACCCCCGCTCCATGGGTCCAGTGATAATATTTTAAACTCGAAAAATTGGTTTATTCAATACTCACCATGCAGTCGGATTATTTATGCATGGCCTCAAGTAACCATCATCTGCATCACCTACAATCTTATTGAATGGTACACAAGAGCCGGAGCTAAACCAGACTCACAAAAATTTTATCTGTAGGGAGTTAATTTTGTATTTGAAAGCCCTAAATTGGGCTTCTTTTCCTGTACAGTAAAAACTCGAATAGAAGAAAAATGTGCTAGGACGTTGTAGCTGCCTCTCCTAGTAAGGCGTGGGGTATATTTCTTTGATTTTTCTCAACTGAAGGCTGAGTTTACTGTGTTTCCCCCTCGCGTGGCTGAGAAGGGAAGTTCCAACCTGGTAGCACATTTTTCTTCTGTTCGAGTTTTTACGGCACTTTATCATGCCAGTGTAAACCCTCCCCCCTCTTATATCTCCATCGAGATCTAAAGTGGGCTTTTTATGACACAGCTAACGGTACGTCACCGTAATGTATCATACTATGATCGGACGCCAGGCAAACTTATAGTTAGAACACTAAATAGCAGCGAGTGACGTCCTATGACTCCATCTAGCCTCGGGACTTGTTTATCACACACCATATTCTTGTGTACCCCCCGCCACCTGCTTCCCCCTTTCTCTTTTCCGACCCCGGGCCATAATTACACGAATGTAGGCACCATAACTAGTGTCGCAACACGAGTGCCAACTCAGCTTTAGATAACTAACTCATTACCATCGAAGCTCCTCACCTCAATAGGGATGGCACATTCCCAACTATGGTTCCCAAAATATCGACTAGAGCACAAGGACTTCTTAGAGAATATGCTTGCGAAAGGTTGAAGTCACGTTTTGAACAAATATACCTTATACAAAGCTCCATTCTTAATTCAAAGTATCATAGTCGGGCCCTATGGAAGCAGATATCAAGTGCCGTTGAACATTGTTGGGAGTTATTAGACTCTAATTTCTTTGACGGTTTAGTTCAGAGTCTGCCTGAGAGGATGAAGGTTGTGCCTGGGACTTTTCGGTGGTGTACAAGGTACCAACCTCTCAAAAAGATTTTATCACCATTTTTGTGGTTTGATCATGAAAGCTAAGGATTACTTATACTGTGTTGGGTTGGGGTACGTATGTCGCAAGGCTAGCTGCTAGCTGGGTCGTGATGGCCTTGTCGGTGCAATACTTAAAAAAATTGAATTGGTGTTTCTGACCTACTAGCTCTCCACTCCACGCCTATATAAACACCCCCCTACACCCCCCTCACACCTCCATTGAGATCTAAAGTCGTCTTTTTTATGCTGGCACGGATAACGGAGTGCCACTGTATCGTGCTATCTCGTATAGTGCGCTAGGTAATCTAACTGTTAGACACACTAAGTAATAGCGAGTAGCATACTATAACTTTATACTACCTCCGGGCTTGTTAAGATAGTCTAGCCCACCGCACCTGCTCTCTTGCCTTTTCACCCTCCGGATCCCAACTGACTGCCAAGCCTGTGGCTCCCCTATTCCCACCCCAGGGTATGGAATTCTAATAACCTCGCACATTTCTCTTGTAGGTATTATACGTTACTCTATGTAAACAGCTGAGATCGTATGGTAGGTTATAGCTGTGGGGAGAACTGACTCTGCTTTAGCGTGTACAGGCTGACTAAAGCAGGGTTATGTTGTCCAGAACAAACACTATCAACTACTGTACTGGTATTGGCTCTATTCATGTTTTGGGGTATAGTTCGCTAAGATTGGAGGCGGCGCGGTGATTCCTCCCGGGGTTGCTCACAGGAGATCTACTCTACCTCCGTTAATAAATTTCAGCGGTAAGTTAATCTTGGATCCTGCATTATTAACCTAGGCTCGGATAGAACGTCCCTGTATTCGTAAAAACTCGAATATAAGGCCGGTGTGCTATGTCGTTGAAACCCCCCCTCTCGGATAGGGGCAGGCGAGTCACAGCAAACTCACCCCCGGGTGGGACAAAGGAAAAGGAAAAATACATAGCCCCTTCTTACAGGAAGCAATCGCAACGACACAGCACAGCGACATTGTATTCGGGTTTTTACGGTAGTCAACAGCATTTTGAATTCCGGCTTAGGTTAGCCAAGCGGGTTTGCCAAATTTAGGCCCCGATCGTTGGAAAGCTAGGCTGCCTTATGGAAGACAGCAACTTACAGCCACCCTACACCCTTCTGCGCTGCGCGGGCACTCTGCTTGGCGGTCGCAACGAATAGCAAGGGGGATTATCCTTATCCTCCCAGAACCCGATATGAGAGCGCTTTCCCACCTGCATCGACATCGGGAAGAGCTATACTGTGATTCTTTAAGCTAGGTGATATGTAACTTAGGTTTTTCGGTCGATTCATTGAGGCTTGATGCACTCGAGTACCATGCTTGTCCTGCGTAATACTGAACTAGTGAGCTTGACGGCAAGTCCTTTGGGGCGCTCGTGCACTGCAGCGCAAGGTTTATGGTAGGCGTTACTGTGCTATGAGTAGAGTAGGATAATGGGTGTGGCATGTCCGGCTCCTGGTACCGTACTGTTAGGGCTTAAACTTGACTCTCTTAACTTGCTGTTTTCTAGCTTATCTGTAATTAACTCATGCTAAATAGGTAGTTAGTCACGATCTTGGGGTGGTGGTTGCCTTGGCTTGGCGGACAGGGGCTTCTATGTAAGATAGGTTTTCTTCTCTCACGCTTTCCTTCCTTCTCCCCCCACGACGACGACGACAACCAACGACCTCCCACTGAAGCGAGGCCAACGGCAACGAGGATCGTGTGTTTGGAGGAAGGAAAATTGGACCTGTACTTAGCTAGTCGGACAACCTGCTGGGTTGGGCTTTCTTTGAGACTGGAATTTTCTGTTTTGTGCGGTTTGTGGGTTTGATTTTGCGAGATAGCTTAGTGAATTGAGATTGATTGGGACTTGTGTGATTTTCTTTCTACTTGAGGGTTCTTTGAGAGTGACAGTTGTTTCCACGTACTTCTCCGCTTCCATCAAGTAGAAACTATACGGTGGATTTTCTTCTTTTCAGTACTGTACTCGAGTCTGGTAGGCACATGCGGGGCGCTATTGGCGCAAATGCGAGGGAGGTTTATCCCTTAGTCCGTGGTTGCGCACAAGAGATCGGTGGAATGTCTCAGTTTGAAATGCCAAGGGATGTATTTCCAGTTAAGGAAGAATGCTCTCCGAATGCCATTAATCTATTTCCAATCAGGGAAAGACACTTCCCAGATCGCGTCATTTTCTTAACCAGATCTCTTATGCGGTAGGGGATACGAGTACAGTGAAACCTCCGATAATTCCAGCAGGCAGGGGGTAGCACAAGGCTAGAAATAAATGGGGGATGGAAAGAAGAGAGGGGTCTTGGCACAGGGCGACCAGACATGACTAGCTTTCAAGTGATATCTCGCGATGGTTAAGAGAAAAGGAAATTTTGCATAGAACTTGGATATGACGTACAGAGAACCGAGTAGAGAGTATGAATTCAAATAAGAGAGCGCGGCCGGGGCAGACATAACTAAAGACTATTTTCCACTGTGAACTACCGTAAAAACCGAAATAATTGAGAATCACGCTAGGACGTTGGAGTTGCCTCTCCTAGTAAGGTCTGTGTCTCAAGTGGGGGCTGAAGGAGAATCCCCTCGCTCTGTTTTCTCTCCCTAATCCAAAGCCGGAAATTCTGGACGTCTTAGCGCCATTCTCAATTATTTCGGTTCTTACGGTATGATAAAAGACTACTTTTTCTGGAATTAAGGTCCGTGGAATGTCCTGGAATTGGAAACTACAAGAGGTATAGAATTTTCGGAGGGATTTCCCATACGTTAAATGTGGTGGCTCTGCAAACACTGGAATTACTAGAGGGTTGGAAGTTTTGGAGGTGGGAAATATCGGAGGTTTCACTGCACCTTGTAGAGTGATCCTAAGGTGGGGTGAGGTTGCACAAAATGACCCCGCTCTCCTTCAGTGCTTAGCAATTTTGGCAACCGACTCTCCATCGTTCATCTTTCACACTGTCCTAACCCTCGAAAAAGATAAAATGTCGCAATCTTTCAGTCAAAATACCAACTCTTTGAACTACACAGCTATTAACGTGTCGAATAACTTTATCGCTGCCGATCACCGATCTAGTATCTTATCCTGGCTATCCCCACTAGATCCCAAGTCACGGCATCAAGACATCCAGGAGCGCCGAGTCGAAAATATAGGAGAATGGCTCTTACAAACCGAGGAATTCAGAAGCTGGCACGCCGGCAGTGGCGCAGGTGATTCCGCTAACACAGCTTTGTTTTGCTATGGAGATCCAGGGGTCGGAAAGACATTTATTAGGTAACAGCGACGAATCTCGCGGAATAGAAGTGCGAGTACTGACAAGCCGTGATGCTAGCTCATTGGTGATAGATACCTTGTGTGAGCGGGCCGGAGGACAAAATGTCGCGGTTGCCTGCTTCTACTTTGACTTCACCACCCAACATGAGCAGTCATCAACGAGTGTGCTAGGCGCCCTCCTCAAACAGCTCGCGGTCGGGTTGGAAGAGCTACCGGAGGAAATGGTGCAAGCCTATGAGGAGCAGAAAAATTTCATTGGTGGACGGAGACCACAACATACCGATACTGTGAAAATGCTGCAGACTGCAATTTCCAAGAAGCGCACGTTCATATGCATCGACGCTCTGGACGAGTGTGTGCCAGAACATCGAATCAAGCTGCTGAATTCATTAAACAAAATTCTCCAAGAGTCCCCAGGTACCAGAATATTCGTGACCGGAAGACCACACATTCGGCCTGAGATTGGAAAGCGCCTTACCGGAAGAGTGACAAGTCTACGGATAAGTACCAAGAGAGATGATATTATTAGATATCTTCACTCCAGGCTGGAAGACGACATAACCCCAGATGCGATGAGCAGTAGTCTGGAGGCGGAGATCCTGAAGAAAATTCCCGAAGAAGTTTCCGAAATGTATGCAGAAACAAACACTAGGAAAAGCTGCGTTGGGCTGCGTTGAGCATGACTGACTGACACATCTAGATTCCTTCTAGTCTCGCTGAATATTGGTGCGGTCCTACAGGAAACTACAATCCATCGCAGGCGACAAAAGCTCAGCGCAATGGCCAATGGCTTAGGGTTAGGGGATGCTTATAGCGCAACGCTGGGCCGGATAAAGGGACAGGGCGGGGAGAAAACAAGGCTTGGTATGGCCGCTTTGATGTGGGTATCTCACTCGGAGCGGCCTTTGAAAGCCGATGAACTGTGCTTTGCCCTAGCGGTCGAAATAGGGTCGCCGAATCTCAATCCCGAAAATATCCCTTCAATAAGTACAATACTAGCCTGCTGTCAAGGACTTGTTGTGGTAGGAAAGGAGGCTTCCACGGCCCGGTTAATCCACTTTACCCTTCAAGAATACCTCCGTGCTCATCCTGAGCTTTTCGGCCCAGCTCACTCGATAATGGCAGAGACCTGCTTAAGTTATCTGAATTCTCAGCAGGTCAAGGCCTTTTCAACCAGTCGATCCCCCTCCTTCCAGGATACACCATTTCTCGAATATTCATCTCTATATTGGGGAGTGCACGCAAAACGGGATCTCTCAGATTGCGCGAAACAGCTTGCGCTAAAACTATTTGACGACTTCGGCAACCACATTCCCACCAGGATTCTCTTGCTAGCACAGAGAGACTATATTCATTCTTTTTTCGATAAAATTTCCCTGTTCAGTGATCTGCATTATGCATCTTTCTTCGGGATTATTGAGATTGTGTCTAGTTTGATAGAGATGGAAAGTTGCGATATCAACAAATTGGATTGTGGGGGTAACACGCCTCTCGCATGGGCTTCTAGGAATGGGCACGAGGGAGTGGTGAGCATGCTACTCGGACGAGACAACATCAACCCTGACAAACCAGATATCGACGGCCGAACACCACTCCTTGGTGCTGCCCGCAATGGGCACGAGGGAGTGGTGAAAATGCTACTCGAACCAGACGGCGTCAGCCCCGGCAAGGCGGATAACGATGGTCGAACACCACTCTGCCGGGCTGCCCGCAACGGGCACGAGGGAGTAGTCAAGGCGCTGCTCGGACGAGACGACGCCAACCCTGACAAACCAGATAACCACGGCCGAATCCCACTCTGGTGGGCTGCCCACAGCGGGTACGAGGGAGTGGTGAAAATACTGCTTAGACTAAACGACATCGATCCCGACAAGCCAGATAACAGTGGCCGAACACCACTCTGGATCGCCGCCCACTGGGGGCACGAAGGGGTGGTGAAAATGCTACTCGAACGAGACGACATTAACCCCGGCGAACCAGATAACCTCGGCCGAACACCACTCTGGTGGGCTGCTCGGCGTGGACACGAGGGAGTGGTGAAAATACTCCTCGCACGGGACGACGTCAGCCCCGACAAGCCAGATAGATACGGCCAAACACCACTATTTTGGGCTGTTGAGAATGAGCACAAGGGTGTGATAGCACTACTCCAGCCTCCAGGATCCGCCGCCCCCAGCCTGCCATAAGGGCGCCATCGCCCTTTTTGCCGCCTTCGAACGCAGATTATCAATGTGCTATTTCCGCAGAGGCCGCAGCAATTACACAACACCCCCATCGCGGCCACTGCCTCCCCCGCCTAACCTCCTTCAGCGGCTCAAGTCCCGACCTTGCGCTAATCCCCGTCTTTCCATTCCTCAAGGAATCTACCTACGATGGAACCTTATCTTAAATATCTCTCTTGGCTGAAGGAAATACCCGTCCAAACCTCCTCCCCCGTTTCCTTCCACAGCCAGGTCAGGATTTCTCATTTCTTATTTATAGTCTAGAGTTTGGCATTGGTGGGGGATATTTCTATTATGTTAAGCTAGCATGGCTCAAAATTTCCATCACAGTTACCCATTTCCTTACTTTCTAGTTATATGCCCTCGTGGCGCATCGCCTGTTTCTCTAATCTTTCCACAATTCCCTTTGTTCCCCTCCCCCTCTCCCATCTCAAGTCTAGACGTCAGGGTAAGTTATTTAGACATGGATAGAGAAAGGGATACAAAGTCCCGGTACCTCTGATGGCTTGTGAAAATAAATGCAAAGTTAATTATTAATTAAGGCATTATAGTCGTGATTGGCTCCTGCCATAGGTATAGTTCAACGAAGGTCGTGTTCATATCAAAACTCACCATGCTGTCAAACCATTTATGCATGCTCTTAGGCATATATCACCAGCATTACCTACAATACTATTATTAAGTGGTACTGAAGAGGAGGAGCCAAACTAGACTCACAACTTTTTTATCTGCAAGCGGGGAGTTAATTTTGTATTAAAAAAAAAAACTTAAACCAAGTCTCTCTCCCCCCCTCCTTATGCCATGTCAATATAAGCCCTCCCCTCTCTTATATCTCCATCGAGATCTAGAGTAAGTTTCTCTATGCTAACGGTACGTCACCCTAATGTATCATACTATGATAGTGCGCTATGTAAACTTGTGGTTAGAGCAGGAAATAGCAGCGAGTGACATATTATGACCCCCCAGCTTCGAGACTTGTTCACGACACCATATTCTTGTGCCCCCCCACCCCCTCACAGCCCCGGGTAGAAGGCGGGCAGGTTCCGATTCCCCTGCTCCCACTCCACCATGGTGAACTCCAATACCTTGCACATTCTCGGCTATTGGTCAAAAATATCGACCCCAGCACTAGAATTTCCTATAAAATATTCTTAAGTAAGAGCAAAGTCTCATTTTGAACCAATATACCCCGTACCAGGCTATACTCTTGATTCAAAGTATCATTGTCGGGCCCTGAGGAAGTGGATGTGAGATGTTGTTGGACATTGCCGGGAGTTACTGGACTATGATTTCCTTGATGGTTTAGCCAGTAGTATTCCTAAGAGGGTAGAGGCTGTGGGTGGGACTGGTGGTATGCAAGGTATTTCTCCTAATTTTAATATTTTTTGTCACCATCGTCGTTATTGCGCTGCAAGACTGGCTACCGTGCTTACAGTAGGATAATTATGAGTCCCTTCGATATATTAATTTCCTAGTATACTGTACTCCAACCCCGGCGTAGCCAAGAGCCCGAGAGGGTCTGAAAAGGTCTACTCCCTTCGTCGCCAGTGGAGATCTTTAGAAACTTTCCTTTGTATTTTCCACCAAGTCAGAAAGTATCTATTAATTCGGGGATTCTTCCATTTTCGTTTCCTTGCTTGTAGAGTCGGCAAGAATGCCTGGCTTCTAGCACACCATTTTATCTACCGATCTGCTGCCTCGAACCGCTAACTATATCCTATAGTAAAAACTTTGATAATCGAGGATTGTGCTTTGTAGTTCAGAATTCCCTACTTTGGAAAGGGGCCGAAAAACACTGCGAAATAAAGTTCTGCTAAGTCCCCCTGAAAGATGCGAAGGCAAAAGGGTATCACACCAGATCTGGAGGCGGCAAGCCGGACGATATAGCACAACCCTCGATTATTATAACTTTTACCCTATGCTACGCAGTTGACATCCCATCAACACTCCTACCCCTACATTACTGGTAAAAGGCAATACCCCATACTAACCCAACCCGCCCATTCCTCATTCACGCAGCACACAAGCACGACAACATTATGGCTCCCCACAAAAGCCACCCAAAACCCTACCGCAAGCCCTCCCACCAACTCGTCGGCCAAAAATTCTGAAAAATTTCGCCGACCCACAAGTCTTGGCGTCTCCCTCCCAACAGCATAAATAGACTCCACCCCCCGTCCCCCCTCTTCTTCCACCATGCGATTTTACTTCATAGGATCATTTCTATAGTAAATCGTCTCATCTGAAACTCTAACAAGAGCCACAGATTCTCCAACCTGGGGGATGACTATTATCTCCTCGAGGCCCAAGAGTGAAGTCTTCTTCTAACCTCTGCTTCGGCGGTGGTGGTGATGATCTCGACCCGAATTGCTGTTTTCTCTTTGGAGTTAGGCGATAAGGGTGGGCCTTGATGGAAGTCTGACAGGTTCTTTGCTGTGCTGTATTGTGCATGGTGGATTTGATATGCTGTGTTTGGGGTCTGGTAGGTTGTAGTGCATGTTTGAAGTGATGGTTTTAGGGAGTGCGGGGGCGGAAACATGTGCCTGATCTGGTGGGGGAGGGTCTGAGGTCGATGGCGGCCTTTGAAGCGCGAGTGTTCGGCGAAAGTCCTCATACTAGCTTGTAGACTTGTGAAAAGCTATTCACCTCCATCCCCAGCATTCACCTTCCAGTATCGATCGGCTTTCCCAGTTGACCCAGATTTCTGACTTGCCTTTCCTCTGATTGCTTTCCCGAAATGTGGCTAATATGCAAAGGCACAATTAAAAAAATGGAGCACGGGTAGAGATAGAGCGCGAGTGACTTTGGTTGGTCCACCCGAGGACGGATAATTGATGTCTCCTAGGAAGAGAGTGCGTTCGCAATTTTAGAACTCAAGAATTTAATAGAATTATGGGGGGCTGGATGCACCCTCCCGGAAGCCGAGACCCCCCCCCAGCCACCGAACACCCCTGCTATCTCCTAACCTATCATTTCTCATTCCAATATATTCAGCTCGAATGGAATCCCCAATCATACTTGATCCGTCGGGCAAAATCTACTAGCAAACACCCGCTGTAACCCCCCCCTCATTGCTAGCTAGAAGGAACTATAATACAGGGAAATCTCCCCCTCCCTATACCCAGATTTATCTCGAAAGTCACAAGAAATCTGCGTCGGCTCCAATCAAGGTGCTACTTGTTATACTGCTACCGGCTTGAGAAACAGTCCACGAGAAATGAGATAGTGCACTCGCTACATTGTGCACCTCCCTCTGAACAGCGATATTCAATGCCGTGCTATATCCCTTTGATCGCTCGTTGACATATTCTCCTAGCTCATGGGGGAAGAGGATGTTTTGGTGGTTGATGTTGGAATTTTGTCCCCGTCTACTCGATATCGTTTGAACCTTATTCTTTCCTATTAGCTCTTTCATGAAACACCCTACTGCACCTTTCTTACTCTCATTGAAACTGTTTTCTCCTTGCTGCTCAAACCTTTCTCTTGTTTCAGTCGGAGAAAATTTTCTTCCTCCGTGTAGGAAGTGAAAGATTTTCACCCACACGGTCATGGCATTAGGGCAGACAGATTCTATCTTAAAAGGCCCTGATCATGTAGTTAGAAATGATATGCGAAATTGAACGTCTATCTTGTACCCAATCGAATTGCCCTCTTCTAGTCTATCTCTCTCAACTATTTTTACACATTTTCTCCGTCCCCTCAGCCTGTATTTTTTATAGTTGATATATGTTCCTGTTTCGCTGTTAGCTAGTTGATGATAGTGTGCTGTTGTTGAATGAAGTGAACTTCCCCTCTCCTAAGTATGCGATCGTTTTGTGTGTGAACTCTTGGCGTTTTTCGTTGTCGCCGTCGATCCATTCCCAACAGTGTTTAATGAGGCAACAGGAGTACAGTACAGTACAGTACTCGAGTAAATGGGTGTGGCATTTCCAGCGCCTGGTGCGGTAGGCACACGCAGGGCGCTACTAGCTCAAATCTGAGGGAGATAGAGTGATCCTAAGGTAAGGTGAGGTTGCAAAAATGACCCCGCATTTCTTCAGCCCTTAAGAATTCCTGTAACCGAATCTCTCCATCGCCCATCTTTCACATCTCCTAACCTTCGAAAAAGAGAAAATGTCGCAACCTTTCAGTCATAATATCAACTCTTTGAACAGCTACACGGCTATTAACGTGTCGAATACCTTTATCGCTGCCGATCACCGGTCTAATATCCTTGCTTGGCTATCCCCACTAGATCCCAAATCCCGGCATCAAGAGATCCGGGAGCGCCGAGTCGAAAATATAGGGGGATGGCTCTTACAAACCGAGGAGTTTAGAAGCTGGCACGCCGCCAGTGGGGGAGGTGACTGCAATAGCGCAGCTTTGTTTTGCTATGGAGACCCAGGGGTCGGCAAGACATTTATTAGGTAACAACGATGAACCTCGCGGAATAGAAATGCGAGCTCTGACAAGTTGTGATGTTAGCTCATTGGTGATAGATACTTTGTGTGAAAGAGCCGGAGGTCAAAATGTCGCCGTCGCGTGCTTCTACTTTGACTTCGCAGTCCAGCAAGAGCAGTCATCAACGAGTGTGCTAGGCGCCCTCCTCAAACAGCTTGCTGTCGGGTTGGGAGAGCTACCGGAGGAAATGGTGCAAGCCTATGAGGAGCAGATAAATTTCATTGGTGGACGGAGACTAGAACATACCGATACTGTGAAGATGCTGCAGACTGCCTCTTCGAAGAAGCGCACGTTCATATGCATCGACGCTCTGGACGAGTGTGTGCCAGAACACCGAGTCCAACTTCTTAATTCACTAAACAAAATTCTCCAAAAGTCCCCAAACATCAGACTATTTGTGACCGGAAGACCGCACATTCGGCCCGAGATTGAGAAACGCCTTTCCGGAAGAGTGACAAGTCTACTGATAAGTACCAAGAGAGACGATATTATTAGATATCTCCACTCAAGGCTAGAAGACGACACTACCCCGGATGTGATGAACAGTAGTCTGGAGGCGGAGATCCTAAAGAAAATTCCCGAGGACGTTTCCGAAATGTATGTGAGAAAACTAGGAGAATATACGTTAAGCTACGTTAAGCATGGACTGACAGATTCATCTAGATTCCTTCTAGTCTCGCTGAATATCGATGCGGTCCTACAAGAAACTACAATCCATCGCAGGCGACAAAAGCTCAGCGCAATGGCCAATGGTTTAGGGTTAGGGGGTGCTTATAGCGCGACGCTGGGCCGGATAACGGGACAGGGTATGGAGAAAGCGAGGCTTGGCCTGGCTGCGTTGATGTGGATATCTCATGCGGAGCGGCCTTTGAAAGCCGATGAACTGTGCCACGCCCTAGCAGTCGAAATAGGGTCGCCGAATCTCAATACCGACAACGTCCCTTTAATAAGTACAATACTAGCCTGCTGTCAAGGACTTGTTGTAGTGGGAAAGGAGGCTTCCACGGTCCGGTTAATCCACTTTACCCTCCAAGAATACCTCCGTGCTCATCCCGAGATTTTCGGCCCAGCTCACTCGACAATGGCGGGGGCCTGCTTAAGTTATCTGAATTCTCAGCAGGTCAAGGCTCTTTCGACCAGTCCCTCCCCCTCCCTCCACAACACACTATTTCTCGAATATTCTTCCCTATATTGGGGAGTGCACGCAAGACGGGACCTTTCAGATTGCGCGAAACAGCTTGCGCTCAAGCTATTTGACGACCACAGCAACCACATTCCCACCAAGATCCTCTTGCAAGCACAGAGGGACTATATTCATGCTTTTGATTTCGATAAAATTTCCCTGTTCAGTGATCTCCATTATGCATCCTTCTTCGGGATTATTGAGATTGTGGCCAGTTTGATAGCGATGGAAAGTTGTGATATCAACAAACAGGATTGTGGGGGTAACACATCTCTCGCGTGGGCTTCTAGGAATGGGCACGAGGGAGTGGTGAACATGCTACTCGGACGAGAGGACATTAACCCCGACAAACCAGATAACGACGGCCAAACACCACTCTTCGGTGCTGCTTACAATGGACACGAGGGAGTGGTGAAAATACTACTCGAACGGGACGACATTAGCCCCGGCAAACCAGATAACGACGACCGAACACCACTCTGGTGGGCTGCCTGCAGGGGGCATGAGGGGGTGGTGAAAAGACTACTCGAGCGAGACATCAACCCCGACAAACCAGATAACGACGGCCAAACACCACTCTTCGGTGCTGCTTACAATGGACACGAGGGAGTAGTGAAAATACTACTCGAACGAGACGACATCAATCCAGACAAACCAGATAACCTCGGCCAAACACCACTCTGGTGGGCTTCTTGGGGTGGGCACGAGGGAGTGGTGAAAATGCTGCTCGAACGAGACGGCGTCAGACCCGATAAACTAGATAACGACGGCCGAACACTACTCTTCGGTGCTGCTTACAATGGACACGAGGGAGTGGTGAAAATACTACTCGAACGAGGCGACGTCGATCCCGAAAGATCAGGTAACGACGGCCAAACGCCGCTCTGGTGGGCTTCTTGGGGTGGACACGAGGAAGTGGTGAAAATACTGCTTAAACGAGACGTCGTCAATCCCGACAAGCCAGATATCAAAGGCCGAACACCACTCTGGCGTGCTGCTTGCAGTGGGCATGAAGGGGTGGTAAAAATACTACTCGAGCGAGACGACGTCAACCCTGACAAACCAAATATCAACGATCGAACGCCACTCTGGTGGGCTGCTCGGCATGGACACGAGGGAGTGGTGAAAACACTCCTCGCACGGGACGACGTCAGCCCCGACAAGCCAGATAGATACGGCCAAACACCACTATTTTGGGCTATTAAGAATGGGCACAAGGGTGTGATAGCACTACTCCAGCCTCCAGAATCCGCCGGCCCCAGCCTACCATAAGGGCGCCATCGCCCTTCTTGCCGCCTTCGAAACCAGATTATCAATGTGCTATTTCCGCAGAGGCCGCAGCAATTACACAACAACCCCATCGCGGCCACTGCCTCCCCCGCCTAAACTCCTCCAGCGGTTCAAGTCCCGACCTTCCGCTAATCCCCGTCTTTCCCTTCCTCACGGAATCTACCTGCGATAGAACCTTAGCTTAAATATCTCTCTTAGCTGGAGGAAATACCCGTTCAAACCTCCTCCCCCGTTTCCTCCCCCAGTCAGGTCAGGATTCATCATCGCTTATTTATAGTCTAGATTTCGTCGTTGGTGGGGGATATTTCTATTATGTTAAGCTAGTATGGCTCAAAATTTCCATCACAGTTACCCATTTCCTTACTTTCCAGTTATACGCCCTCTTGGCGCATCGACTGTTTCTCTAATTTTCCACAATTCTCCCTATTCTCCTCCCCCCTCTCCCATCTCAAGTATAGACGTCAGGGTTATTTAGACATGGATAGTGAAAGGGATAAAGAGTCCCAGTATTTCTAATGGCTTGTAAAAGAAATTGAAAGTTAATTATTAATTAAGGCACTGTAGTCGCGATTGGCTCCTACCATAGGTATAATTCAACGAAGATCATGTTCATATCAAAACTCACCATGCCGTCAAACCATTTATGGCATGCTCTTGGGTATATATCACCCGCATCACCTACAATCCTGTTGAATGGTATTGAAGAGTAGGAGCCAAAACTAGACTCACATCCTTTTATCTGCAAGCGGGGAGTTGATTTTGTGTTTGAAAAATCTAAATTGGGTTCCTTACCCTCCTCCCTATCCCATTCCAATTTAACCCCCTCTTATATCTCCATCTCCATCGAAAGTGGGTTTTTTTATATGGCCCGGCTGGCGGTACGTTGCCATATACTATGACAGTAGGTTACGCAAACATTGTTAAAACACTAAATATCAGCGAGTGACTTCTTATGACTCTCCACCCTCGAGACTTGCTTATGACACACCATATTCTTGTGTCCCCCCGCCACCTGCCTCCCCTTTCCCCTTCCCACTCCCAGCCCCAACTGGAAGTCGTGCTGGGGCCGACTTCTCTGATCCCACTCCACATGGGGAACTCCAATGACCTTGCATATTTCTCTTGTATATAGGTACCTATCGACGGGCCATCATTACGGGAAGATGGGCACGATAGCCAGTGTTGCAACACACGTCCCCCAACTCAACTTCATATAACCTATCCCCTAGTCTGTATTTGTCGCTTTTTAGTTCCCTAGAATATTCAAAGATTAGGAAAAGTTCAAGTGACGCAAACCGCTGTGATGTTTTCTGCTGTTTAGATGACAGTAAGAACACCATGGCTATATTACTTTTGGTAAAGATCCGAGGTTACCCTATGCTATGAACTACGCTAAAAAGATGCGAAATCTGCACAGAGATTAGGAGATCTATTACCACCGCAACTCCTCACATCAATAGGGATCGCACATTTTCAACTATGGTTCACAAAATGTCGACCAGAGCACAGGCACTTCTTACATAATATGCTCGAGTAAGAGTAAAGTCTTCTTCTGAAAAAATGTATCCCTATATAAGGTTTCACTCATGATTCAAACGGACTTCGATTTCCGTAGTGGTTTAGCTAGCTGTATTGCCGAAAGGATAAAGACTGTGAGTGGAATTGGTAGGTAATATTCAAGGTACTTGCCCTAACTTTATTGTTTTTGTCACCATCGCTGTTATTTAATCGTGAAAGCTTAAAATTACTTTTACATACTGTGTTGACTATAGTTTTTACCGTATGCTATGCAATTAGCATCCCATCAACACTCCTACCCCTACATTATCGGTAGAAGGCAATACCCCATACTAACCCAACCCGCCCATTCCTCATTCACGCAGCACAGCACAGGCATGACAACATTACGGCTCCCCACAAAAACCACCCCAAGCCCTACCGCAAGCCCTCCCACCAACTTGTCGGCCAAAAATTCTGAAAAATTTCGCCGACCCACAAGTCTTGGCGTCTCCCTCCCAACAGCATAAATAGACTCCACCCCCCGTCCCCATCTTCTTCCACCATGCGATTTTACTTCATAGGATCATTTCTATAGTAAATCGTCTCATCTGAAACTCTAACAAGAGCCACAGATTCTCCAACCTGGGGGATGACTCTTATCTCCTCGAGGCCCAAGAGTGAAGTCCTTTTCTAACCTCTGCTTCGGCGGTGGTGGTGATGATCTCGACCCGAATTGCTGTTTTCTCTTCGGAGTTAGGCGGTGAGGGTGGGCTTTGATGGAAGTCTGACAGGTTCTTTGCTGTGCTGTATCATACTGTTTATAGTGAATTTGATATGGTGTGTTTGGGGTCCGGTAGGCTGCAGAGTGTGTTTGAAGTGATGGTTTTAGGGAGTGCGGGGGCGGAAATATGTGTCCTGATCTGGCGGGGGAGGGTCTAAGGTCGATGGCGGCCTTTGAAGCGCCAGTGTTTGGCGAACGCCCTCATACTCGCTTGTAAACTTGTGAAAAACTATCCACCTCCCTCCCTAGCATTCACGTTCCAGTACCGATCGGCTTTCCCGAAATGTGGCTAATATGCAAAAGCACAATTAAAAATGGAGCACGGATAGAGATAGAGCGCGAGTGACTTTGGTAGTTCCACCCGAGGACGACAACCGATGTCTCCTAGGAAGAGAGTGCGTTCGCAATTTTAGAAATCAAGAATTTAATAGAATTATGGGGGGCTGGATGCACCCTCCCGGAAGCCGAGACCCTCCCCCCCAGCCACCGAACACCCCTGCTATCTCCTAACCTATCATTTCTCATTCCAATATATTCAGCTCGAATGGAACCCTCAATCATACTTGATCCGTCGGGCAAAATCTACTAGCAAGCACCCGCTGTAACCCCCCCCTCATTGCTAGCTAGAAGGAACTATAACACAGGGAAATCTCCCCCTCCCTATAGCCAGATTTATCTCGAAAATCACAAGAAATCTGCGTCGGCTCCAATCAAGGTGCTGCTTGTTATACTACTACAAGCTTAAGAAACAGTCCACAAACAATGAGATAGTGCGCTCGCTACATTGTGCACCTCTCCCTGAACAGCTATATTCAATGCCGTGCTATATCCCCTTGATCGCTCGTTGACATATTCTCCTTAATAGCTTGTAAACTACCGACCGCTGTAAATCCAAACTGCTATCAGCAAATGCTTAATAAATACCATTGGGAATGGATGATACTCTTTGCTCACTTCAAGTTCCCAATAGACCTTAAGCCATCGGAGAAATCTATTGGACCCCTTTGTGTAAATTAATCGTGATTTACCAAATAGCTCCATTCGCCGACCCTGGGAATCTCGCGAGTGCCCTGCCCAATTGCGATGATACCTGCGTAATCAAAAAGGGATATTTCCGACAATAATTATTCATCACCCACCTCCCCCTCTTTCAGAGATCCTTCATAGCATTTATTGTTAGTGCGTCGTTCTCAAATCAAGATATGAGATACAAATACCAGCCCATTCGAAGTTAGAATTTATTCCAGACAGTGAGTATATTGCCAATTACCCTCACCAGCAACATTTCCTTCAACTTAAGCAGGAACTCCCTAGCCGTCCGGCGAACGGTGTAGACCCCCGAATCAATAATCCCTATGAAAATCCCACACAAATTCTTTCACCGACTCTGCAAGCTTGTCCCGGAGCAACCTGTACGTGTGCCGTACTCCACCGGCAAATAAACATCTCGCACAAGACCTCTTGATCATGGGTAGCTATATTTCACTCCAAGCCCCAATTCCCAGCTCTCCGCTGAATCCTTTGGTATAATCACTCAAGCTGCTATGTACATGACGTTCTCTCCTCACTCTGTATTCGGGCATTTTTGCCACTTTTGCCTGTCTCATTCGCCGATACGTAATTCAATAGCTACTAATGGTGTATGCTACAGTAGATTTGTAGTGGGTCACGCTACCGAATCTCACTGCACGCATGGAGACTTACGCTTCATTCCAAGCAGCAATTCAGGATTCTAATACGAGTGATTCTCCGTGACTCATTCATTCCCTTGCGCGCGGTGGAAAGGAGCGGCAAGCGGTACGCTCGTTCCGAGAGGGGGAACTGAGCCCACTTCGACCATTTCAAAGCGCTGTGCGAGGATATGCGATCTCGCGGATGGGACTGGGTTGGACTCCTAAGGTGGGAGTTCCCACTCAAAGTGTCCATGCTCGATTTCCCCTGCTTGGTGATCTCATAACATGGAGAGAGAGCCTTGCTCTTGGACCATTGATACCGCTCGCCCATAAAGGTTTCATTGTCTCCAGCGCTGTTGTTGCCTTAGCTTCGTTGCCCGAAACCGTGGAGATTCCACTCGAGCAGTAAACAGAGCACTATATCACAGATCGTGAGCAATTTAGATCTCGAAAGGCGAATGTGCGTCCGACCCATATCCGCCTTGATCGACCCGAGATAAGGCTGAGTTGAGATGGCTAGACCAATCAAAGATATACCAACGAGGATGCAACCGAAGAAGTGCGCAATTCATTCCCCGGCGGCTATGAATCGAACTGATGAAGCTACCGCACTAAAAATCTAGCTCCATATCTCCGCCCCGCCATCTAATAGTCCCCCAGATAAAACAGAACCTCTCCAACAATGTTCCCAACAAGCAAACAGCCCTCCGGCCAGAAATTATCCAACTACCCCGCCCCCTACATTATTCTCAAATATTTAATTACAAAGCTCCCCCGTTCTCTCCCCCCCCCCAACTCCGGCTGATCACGAACAATCACTCACTCGCTTTAGAATTCAAACTTGACTCATAGGTCCCCGACCCTCACCACCACTCCTCTTCATCATCCCCCGAATCCCATACGCACTGAACCCAAAGCTAGCCAAAAACGCCGCAAACGTGAACCAGTGGAAAGCCGTCATAGCGTTCGCCTCGCCGCACCGTTTCGTGGGGGAAATATATCCTCCGCCATTGGTGATCCCGTTTTCAAGGAGATAGCCCTATCCACCCCTCCATCAGTAACCACCCACCCACCCACATGCAAACCCGGGGAAGGAAAAAACAAACCTCCAGCCCACAACTCTTCCCTCCCAATTGTGCCGCCATGGCTATGCCAGCGCTGAGCAGGAACACGCAATTCAAGCCATCGAGAACAGTGCTGGCGATTGGGTGCTCGATTTTGCTGAAGATGGTGGCCGGGATGAGGTATACCAGGAGTGTCAGGACGGCGAAGACGGCGGCGAAAATGCTAAAGTTTACGCGTGTGGGTGTACCGCCGCGGGCTTGCTGTTCGATCAAAGCCCCTGACAGGCCGAGGATTATGGTTGCGAAGGTTAGTTCAATTAGACGCAGGAGTGCTGTTGAGATCTTTTTTAAGGGGAACATGGCTGCAGATTTATGGCGGTTTGGGTTGGATTGGAGGGGAGAGGGGGTGAAAGGGGGTTTTTATGAAGAAGGGACGTAGGGAGAGGGAAAGTAAGAGGCGAGGGTGAGGTTTTGAGGACGTCATAGCGGTTTGGTATGAAACCAGACTTCTGCTGCGCTGTTATAGTGTTTTGTTTAATGCCTAGGTTAGGCCGGGTGTTGGGTTGGGCTTCTGGAATCTAGTGATAATCACCCAGCATCACCTTAGCAGCAACCGGCCCAGGCCAGCCTTTTGATCGCCACGAACCGCAAGTCACTCTTGAATAATTCCGATTCACACACTTTGTTTCATAGGTTTCCAACCCACAAAAACCTCAACGTCATCCCTCGGAGAAACCACAACACCGCAACCCCAAAACAGGGCGTCACGGGATAAGTGCCATCACACCCCGTCTCCAAAACAATCTCACATGGCTCTTAACAATCCCTAGACGAAAGAAGAAGAAACGCCTAGCGCAAAGAATCGAGCGAGTGACGACCCATGTTGACAAGAAAAAGAAAGAGAACCCAACTAGGACGCATGATACTGTGATATCTTGGCAGATAAAAACGAAAGAGTGAAAGTAGAATAGAGAGTAGAGTAGAGACTTGAAAAGAAAAAGGAGAATATAAGTAAAGAATAGAAGCCATCCGGTTCAACAACAGCCACACTCCCAAACCAGCCCGTACAAACAAATAAATCAAAAACAACCAAAGAGAGAGAGATCACTCCGTAGCCTCAGCCAATTGAATGATCAACCGACTAGCCAGTTCCAAGAACGGGAACGGCGAGCTGACTTCCTTCTCCACATCCCCTCCATCGCCCTCCCCCCCATTCCCACCCTTCCCTTTCCCTTTCCCCTTCCTCTTAACAGCGACCTCCTCCTCCTTTCCATCATCGCCTTTAATAACTCCCTGTCCATCACCCCCCAACTCCGTTAGAAATCCCACCTTCTTCCTCTTCCCCAGCCGCTCGTAGCCCGCGCACTTGAAGTCGACTAGGTAAAAGTTGTGTTCCAGCTGGTAGAGTTGTATCTCCATGTGCACGTAGAGACCTTCCTCGCCGAGGGGATTGGTGGGTGGGTAGCTGGTTCGCTTGGCGGTAGAGGTGTGGGAGGACTTGCGCCAGCGGCAGTGAATTATCCATGGGTCCGTGGGAACGGTTTGTGTACGCATATTTTTGTTATTGCTTTGTTGGGAGTGGCTGTGGTTGTGGCGGTTGTGTTGGGAGTGCCAATCGTTGTCCGTATCTTGGTTGTCTGCTTCCCCACCTTCCGCTTCGTGGGAGGAGGAAGAGTCTGTATCTGAGTTTGCGTATTCGTCGCCTGGGGTCTCGCCTCCAGAGTCGGAGTCACTGTCATCGCCGTCATCTTTTCCGCCGTCTTCATCATCGTCACACTCTTCCAGTTCCCATTCCGCGCCGAGCTTTCGGAGCGCGCGGTATATGCATCCGACTGCTTCCAGCGGGGAATTGCGGCTCCGAATGCCAAATTGCCAGCGGGTTTGGCGCGGGCGCTTGGCTTGCTGGGCGTGGCCGGGTGGTAATGGTGTTAGCCCTTCGATCCTGCTACTCGAAGATTGGATTCGCGTGTTTATCGGCCGTAGTCCGCGACGGGTTTGTTGTGGGGCTATTTGAGGTGAGGATGGCGCTGGCGAGGGTGGGGGCGGAGCACCCGACATATATGCTTTGTGGTATGCTGGGAGGCTGGTTGGTAGAATGGAGATTGAGGAGGAAGGGGAGGGGCCGACGTCGCCTGGTGTTGCTACGTCCTCCGGAACGCCGGCGATGCCGAGGCCGTCTTTTGTACCTGGTAGAGCAAATGGTGAGGCGGTTCGCTGTGGGGTTTGGGCGTTAAAGCTGGGAGAGTTTGGAGTTTGGGGGTTCGGTGTGTGCCGTGGAGAGGAGGGGAGATATGAGTTCCATGCAGGCGGAGATTGAGCAAGAAAGTTTTTGATGTTGTGGGCGTTTGAGAGACGGGCTTTTTGCTCATTAGTTTACCAGCAATTAAGAATAGGGGGGGAGGAAGGGAAGGGCACAATCTCTCATCATCATCTGATTCTCTCTCACAATCATGTAGGCGTCTTTAATGGCGCTGGGCTCCTCCTTATTCAGCGCGTCCTGGACATCATCTTTCGCATACCCCATCGTAGACCCCAACTTTCCCACCACTGCATCGTGAAGTTCGCCTTTCAAGCGCTCCGCAGGTCCTCGCTCAATGCTCTTCCACGTTGGCAGCCTGGAAAAATCCACACCAGTATTAAAGAATTCTTCCGGCGGGGGGCGAAGGTACTCTGGGAGCCCTTTGTTAAACCAGGGATCCTGTCGAATGTCCGCAACCGTTATGCGGGATAGCGGGTTCACCACAAGCATTCTTTGAATCAGGTTGCGTGCTTCAGAGCTTAAAAAGTGGGGGATTGAATAATTCCCCTCTGCGCAGACTGTCAACGGTCGCACGTGACATGAGATGATTTACAGGGCAAAAAAACAAAAAAACATACGTCCAATCTTCTTGAATAGGGTGGGTATATAATCGTCATCGAAGGGTAGCCTCCCGCAAAGCAGAACGTAGAGAATAACCCCACAACTCCAAACATCGACTTCTGGCCCCGCATACAACTTTCCAGAGATAACCTCAGGCGCAGCATAATTCGGACTACCACAAGACGTCTTGAGAAAGTTCCCGTCGGTCATGATATTACTAAGACCAAAGTCGGCAATCTTGACATTGAGAAAATCGTCCAGCAACAAGTTCTCCGGTTTCAAATCCCTGTGCACAATCTTATGACGATGACAATATTCCACGGCGCAGATTATTTGCTGGAAAAACCGTCGCGCAGAGTCCTCCGTCATTTTCCCGTTCGTGACAATATACTCGAATAGCTCTCCGCCGGCGTATTCTATAACCATAATTATGTCGTTCGGCGTCGTTATCACCGTATACCTAAATCACCCGTCAGCACTCCCCCACCAATGGGGGAATTCTTCCCCCCCCCTTTCTTTTCCGTGGACGGGAACAAACAGCTTAATAATGTGCGGATGCCTCAGTAACTGCAAGTAGGCAATCTCCCTCTCCACCCGTCCCGCCATATCCCTATTATTCAACTTCTTCCTCGAGATAATCTTCAAAGCGACCTTCTGCCCGGAGACCTGGTGCACGGCCAATTTCACCTTTCCGAAGGAGCCCTCACCAAGGGTCTTGATAATGTTGTACTGCCCGAGCCGGTGTTCCGCGTCCGGTTTGTGCGCATCGTGGCGACGGGGTGGTCTTTGCTGCTGCTGCTGCTGCTGCTGCTGTTGAGAGTGCGATTGGGGTTGGGATTGCTGGTACTGGTATTGGTGGTGCTGCTGCTTGTATGGAGGGATGGCTAGGTCCCCGTCCGTATAGGTTGGCGGCATTGCCGGTGAGCGGGGGGCTGATTGAGACGTGGTTGATTATTAAGGTATTTTCTCCTTTTCGCGAAGTGGGTCTCTTGGCTTCTTCTATCCGCCGCGGCCTTTAGCGGTTGTGCAGTGAGGGAAGGTTTTGCGTGGAGGTGGTAGGGGGAGGATATTAAGTCGAGGCGAGAGGTAAAGTAGAGAGGTAAAGTGTAGTGAACGGAATGGGGGGGGGGGGGGGGATGGTAGGTGGATAGGAGGGTTTCCGGATCGTGGACGATAAGAGAGATCGAAGGGAGATTAGATGCGACGACGTCACAGTCAGCCTACCCACTGCTCTCATAGCCGGCTAGCCCTTCATTGTATTGCACAGCACAGTACCGGTAGTTCCCATCACAGCCTCGCCTCGCCCCGAACCCCTATCATACAAGCACTGCGAGACCCCCGTACCACGATATTCCGAGCATCGATCCCAATCCCCATGGCGGAGGCGGAGGCGGAGAGCTTCATCTATTTCACCCGCTTCTCCGCCTATCACTTCTCCCTCCTTTTCTTCCTTCCCCATCACGCAGCGGTTAATGCCGTTATCGCAGTCGTCATATTTGTATGGTCAAGCCTCCTTTTCTTTTTCCTATTGATTTCTCTGCTTCCTTGCCTAGCCAACCGTGGTTAGGTCGAGATTCGAAGGGTGGGCTTTATGTGCAGTGCTGTGCTGGTAACTTGGAGGAGGAGTGGTCCACGGGTACAGCAGTGTCTAGATGAATCACGGCAGAGGAATCGCGAGCCTACTTATATAGCCAACAACTTGCCGTAACTAGCTGACCCGATATCTTGGGGGTAGATCATCGTATCACACTGCTCAAGTAATTTCATCGAGTAATACCCCCATTATTAAGGATATCCCACGTAAACATAGGTGTCAGGGACGGTATACCCCTACCCTAACATGTAATGGATGTCCTCTCCCTCTCGTGGGGGTAAGGGACCTTCCTTTCTTTCTCTGTGTTGGTGATACTTGTGTAAGTGTAACTGGGCATGGGGATTGGCTGGCGATCTACAGGCGGAGCAGATTCAGGTTGCTATCGCAGGGAAGCTGAAGCTGGAAATTTTCATAATAAAAGTACCGTACCGTAATCGTTGGTGACAGCTTACAGCTGAGAGAAAAAATCGATTGGCACCTACTAAATAGCACAAGCCACCCCTGGTGAAGCACCGCCACATGGGTCTTCGGGTAACCAACCAACCCCTACAGTACCATTCAGAAACTCTAGCTAGCATTATGCCGCCGTCCAGCAATCCCTCAGACCTTTTTTGGAGGGTATAAAGGGGACCTTCTCATTCCTTCTTCCACACGTCACGTCATCATCCTACAGTACAAACCATCGTTAGATCCATCACCAAAACCACCAGCACAAATCGTCGGGTCAAAATGGCCTCGAGAACCCTCCTCCACCTCCTCCCCCGTCGACTGCACATGCCAAACCTCCCGGTACGCCCCATTCACCCAACAACAGCTTCCCTCCTCCGCAATCTCCGTCAACCCCTTCGTCAGTCCTTCTCAACAGCAAAAACAACCCCACCGCCATCCCCAGCGAGGCCCACTACCCTCTCCGCTAGGCTAAAGCACCTCTCGCGTGAGTACGGCTACAGTGCACTGGGCGTATACCTCCTCCTCACGGCTCTCGACTTTCCCTTTTGCTTCCTCACCGTGCGGTACCTAGGCGCGGAAAAGATCGGTGAGTTGGAAACTAAGGTTGGGGGCTTCGTCAAGCCGTATTGGATTTCCCTACGGAGTGCTATTGGGTATCCGCCTGCACCAGTGTCGGTGGGGGGTGGGGAGGCAGAGGCCGGGGAGGAGAAGGAGAGGAGGGAAGCAGTGCACGGCGCGGAGGCTGAGAAGTCGGCTAGTATGTTTTTCTCCTCTTCCTTTCTTGGTTGGGGTGGCTAATGCGGAATGATTGGTGGGATAGGTATATGGACAGAATTAGCTCTCGCCTACGCGATCCATAAATCCTTCATCTTCGTCCGGGTACCGTTGACGGCGGCGGTGACGCCAAAGGTCGTGAAGGTTGTGAGAGGGTGGGGATGGGATATTGGGAGGAAGGGCGGAGCAAAAGAGGCTGTTAAAAAGGCTAGAAGGGGGGATTAACTGGAGGGAGGTGTAACGTTATGTGTAACCTATTAGGAAGTGTATCCTTTTTTCTTGCGTCTTTTTTTTTACATACATTCTGTCGCCTCTCACTTTTGTGTATGTGCATTGCGTTTGCATGACATAGCGGAACTGATAACATAGATAGTCGAAAGGGAAAAAAACTTCACTCACCTTCATTCAATATCCACACCGCTCTCTCCTCTCTTTTATTACAACACGCCCGAACCCCCCGACCCCAATCAGACAAGCACCCGAAAACCTCCCCCGGCGCATCCAAACTCCCCATTTCAATCTCCACTTTTCCACTGCCACCACCACCACCACCACCACCAGTACGCCCCCAAACAAGCACCACCCCCCCACAGTGCGCACAAAACCCCCTCACCCCACCCGCATACCCAAACTCTCTATACGGCCATCCCACCACACCTACCCTCTGCCCCTCCGAGTCCTCATATCCCGGCGGTTGCTCCTCCGCCACCGCACGGCGAGGCCGCGCACCGGGGATGTATACCGCTCCAGGCATTCTAGGGATTCGCGGCGTCTGTGTGGTAGTAGCTGGCTGTGGCGGTGGTGGAGTAGCTAGCGAGACTAATTGAATCTGAGAAGAGGGTATGTGAAGGGTTGTTCTGGTGAGCGTTTTTGGGTGATTTGGGGATGTGCTGTTTGAGTTAGCACACTCGTCTACGCCTTTTCCCGGAAGAGGAGAGGGGGAGGGGAGGGATGGGAGATACCAGTGCGTGACAGAGATTGTGCTTGGAGGAGGAGGAAGCAGTATCCGGTAGCGGAGGAGGGAGCATTGGCAGCCGCCTGTGAATGATTTTGGCGTCATTGTTTGCTGGAAGAGGGACACTATAGGGCGGTCTTCACGGATGATGGGTAGGCTTGATATGAACGTTAAGTATTCTGCCCCAAAACTAGGATAGAGCCATCGCTCAGGACCCTATGACTTTTATAAGGATTAAGAGGTTCATACCTCACCACTGTCTCTGTGCACCTCTGAAGGTAGGTCAATGACTCATTCCACTATTCCCTCTCTCTCCCGGATCCACAGTTCAACTATAGCACCCGTACTGTACGATGCTCCGTCTAGTATCTACAGTACATATGCCGCACCCAGTAGGGGGGGACGATGCACGTACGAGTACTTCACCAGAGGACGCAAGCACACTCCCCAGTCTACGCTACAGTTCCCCCGTCGAAACTCCTCCAGGCCAATGCCTTGACTCACAAATTGATATGTACGAGTACAATAATAATTGACCAACCCCATCCCCCCAAATCCCTTTCACCCCACACAACCCAAGCACAAAACCCAGAATACGAGAAACACTCGTCCAATACCCCACCACACATCCCCCGAAACCGAAGCTTCCAGAAAGGAAAAGCAAGGTTATCCATCCATCCATCCCCTCTACCACAAACGCCGGTACCAACTTCCATGCAGCCAGCCCGCGCGGGGCGGAAGCCAACTATTCGCACATATAAAAAAAGCAACGGCAGGAATAATACCGGGAATACCGGTAATCCCTTGTTCGGTATTTGTATCACTACTACCACAAGTAGTTATTATATCCAGGTTTTCGTTCGCCCTAAACTTTGGGTGGGGATTTTTTTGATTTATAATTATCCTGCACCCCCTCCTCCTCCTCCCCCCGTCTTGTTCTCCGATTGGGTGTTTTTCGCGGAGTTGGTTTGTGGGGGAGGGAGGGAAGGAGGGGATGCTGGTGCTGGTGCTGGTGGGTTGTTGGGGGCGGAAGTGGAGGTGGATTGACAGGGGATTTATTTTGGAGAGAGGTGGTTGAGAGTTATTTTCTGCTAGTGACGGGATGTTGTCTCTGTTGATTGTACTGATAGTACAACTGCGGTGCTACTGTCGTGCCAGTATTCTGGGTAAACTATTATCAGGCTCACTTGTTTTAAACATGCGCAAACCGGGCAACCAAACCACCAATCACATCCCTTCTCGCTAAGTCCATATGAGGGCTTCCCCAAGCGGCAGGCGGATAGTTCCCGAGCACGTGCAAACTCTTAGCAAATACAGCCAAGTAACGACGTCAATTCTGCTCCCCGACTATTAAAAAAAATAACCATCCATTCTTTTTTATCCACCCATGTGTGCACCAACGGCCAACCCCAATAATGACTTCGAAAGTCCACGGAAACATCCTCACCCGTATCTACTACACATGGAAGTCGCTAAAGTTACCATGGCGGCGTAGGGTCTTTATCGGTATGCTGTCCTCCGGATGATAAATCGAACCCGATTACCCCTACAATGGCCGATTGTCTGACGGTGAGAAAAGGAATGGACCTTGAGGGCAACTCATTTTGGGAAATCCCCGTTAGCGCGCACGGACGGGTTCGTCGGATAGTCGCGTATAAAGATCCTCAGCGGGATCTGGTGGACTACAAATTGCCCCGTACTGTGTGCCTTTTTTTCCCTCATCCGCATGGTTCATGCATTCATCCATGCCGGCTTTGCTAACGACTTGTCCTCATTATAGCGCAATGGACCCAGTGGCTTCGTCATAACCGGGCTGCGCCGACAATAGCAGAGCTCCATGCTGACATTGCCCGGCAGGCCCAGCTAAAACAGCTGGTGGCCGCCGCTGACGCCCGGTGGAATTCGAAACCTTCTTTGAATAATGCGGGCCCGCGCTCCCCGGTCGATGGTGTATTGGAGGGCAATGTAAAACCCTGCGACGATTCCGCTGGTAGGAAGAAGTACACCGAGGGCGCCGGGAGACAGGAGTAGGGTTTGGCTAAAAGGATAAGGGAGGGCAAGAGAGAGTGTGGACCAGGCACACGGGGCACAGGGGAGACGGTCTGGGGTAGGGAGGCGGGGGAGAACTCCAAGTTGGAGAGCGGGGTCCGAAAAAAGTGGCCTAGGAGAGAGTGAGGGGTCAAGTTAATGTAAGATGTTTGATAAGGTGACAAGTTATTGAAACATTTGCGAAGAGGGACCCCAGGGTAATCAGGATTTAGCCACTGGAAGCGCAACCGGCAGCCCTCGACCTACTCTTATTTCCCTGAGATGCGCAAGGCTCCTGAATGTAATTTACTATATCTCCCTACGGAGATAGCTAAAAGGTGGATGTTAGTATAGTTTAGCCCTAGTCTAGTTTAAGCGTTCTACCATTTGCTAGTTATCCTCCGATATCACACTCCTACGACTACAAAGCCAAACACATCCACCCAACAATGAGACGATACCATTCCTTATCCCGGGAGCCCAACCGATCTTAACAACCAGTAGTATCATACAATTATCTGACAGCCAGATCTAACAAAAAGAGGACTAGATGTAATTTCACTGATTAATATATACCGGCTATTTTTCTTTCGCAATGTAAAAAACTTTGAGCACTAGTAACCCTGCTACCCTCCCACTGCGCGAATCCATTCCTACCCACTTGCTAGTAATGGCCCGTACTTTTACATTACTATACACCACCAGCACCACCCACAAAACAAGACAAATTCCAACCCCACAAATAACAAGAACGAAGAATAAGAATAGCGCGATATAACCAAGTCTAACTAGAACTCTAATGAAGGAAAAAGGAAAAGAAGGGTAAAAAAAAGAAACATAAAAGTTGACAAACGGTAAAGAGCCAGCGGTGAACAAGAAAAAACCCCATTATCAAAAAAAAGCCTATTTATATCGAAATCTTGCCTACACTAACCCCACACACTTGGCAAGTCTTTATGGAATAATATATATAATAACGAGGATGGAAGGAAGTAGAGAAGGAGAGCGAGGAGAAGGATAAGAGAGGAGATGATAAAGCGCCGGTCAAACGCGAATAAGGGGGTGGGTTGGGTGCTGGTAAGATGGGTTCCAGTCTTGATCGGACGGAAGAGGAGTTTTAGGGGCCAGATGGACAGAGGTCGAGACCACCAGGGTGATTGGGTCGGGGGGCTGCTAGCTGCGGAAATGGGAGTGGAATCATTGTGATCCAATAACCTCGGCTGCTCACTGTGCACTACCGATATGGGCGCGGATTGGCCGCGAGAGTCTGTGATGTCGGTGTTAGGATCATGAGGGCTGAATTGCATCTCTACCGAAGACTCGTCTGGATGCAGAGCGGTTGGCGGGAGGGACGCCGGGCTACTAGGATCTGCTGCGGCGCAATTGATTTTGTCCTGCTCGAGTTTGATCCTCGCAACTTCGTCAGAAAGGGCCACTGACTGTGGAGTTTGGTTCACGTTATCTGGGATAGCGAGGTGGACATCTTTCCGTTCTAAAAGCATCTTTACTACCCCTTCATGCCCGTTCTGAGTCGCCCACGAGAGTGGTGTCCGGCCAGATTTAGTGTCTGGCTGGTCAGGATTGACATCCTTTCGTTCCAAAAGCATCTTTACTATCCCCTCATGCCCGATCACAGCCGCCCACGAGAGTGGTGTCAGGCCATATTTGGTGTCTGGCTGGTTAGGATTGACGTCCTTTCGTTCCAAAAGCATCCTTACTATCCCCTCATGCCCGTTCTCAGCCGCCCACGAGAGTGGTGTCTGGCCATATGTGGTGTCTGGGTGGTCAGGATTGACGTCCTTTCGTTCCAAAAGCATCTTTACTACCCCTTTATGCCCCTTTGAAGCCGCCCACGAGAGGGGTGTCCGGCCAGATTTGGTGTCTGGGTGGTCAGGATTGACGTCCATTCGTTCCAAAAGCATCTTTACTATCCCCTCATGCCCGTTCCTAGCCGCCCACGACAGTGGTGTCTGGCCATATGTGGTGTCTGGGTGGTCAGGATCGTCCATTCGTTCTAAAAGCATCTTTACTACCCCTTTATGCCCGTTCTCAGCCGCCCACGGGAGTGGTGTCCGGCCATCTTTGGTGTCTGGGTGGTCAGGATTAACGTCCTTTCGTTCTAAAAGCATCTTTACTATCCCCTCACGCCCGTTCTCAGCCGCCCACGAGAGTGGTGTCCGGCCATATTCGGTGTCTGGTTGGTCAGGATTGACGTCCTTTCGTTCCAAAAGCATCTTTACTATCCCCTCATGCCCGATCACAGCCGCCCACGAGAGTGGTGTCCGGCCAGATTTGGTGTCTGGGTGGTCAGGATTGACGTCCATTCGTTCTAAAAGCATCTTTACTATCCCCTCATGCCCGATCACAGCCGCCCACGAGAGTGGTGTCCGGCCAGATTTGGTGTCTGGGTGGTCAGGATTGACGTCCATTCGTTCTAAAAGCATCTTAACTATCCCCTCATGCCCGATCACAGCCGCCCACGAGAGTGGTGTCCGGCCATATTTGGTGTCTGACTTGTCAGGATTGACGTCTCCTCGTTCCAAAAGCCTCTTTACTACCCCGTCATGCCCTCTCATAGCTGCCCATGTGAGAGCTGTGTTCCCAGTACAATCGCCTGCATTAACATCCCATTCCCTCATATCCAATACCGCTGCAACTACCTCCTCGATTCCGAAGAATGCTGCCCCGTGGAGTCCCGTAAATACTGTGAGTATCTGCGGCCTACTAAACCACCCGGGCCAGAAGGCCTTCCGATCAGAGTGGTACAGGAGTTGAACGGATATATGCTCATCAAATCTATCGAGAAGCCTCAGTGCGAGTATTTTGATATTCTCTGTCACTTCTCTTTTCGTATGCCTCCACCAATAAACAGAAGCATATTCTAGAAGCGGTGTTGTTGAGGGGGCTCGGCAAAGAGTTGGCGAAAGTTCCCGGACAAATCCAAAATTGAGGTATGTTAGGCAAACCTCCGCAATTGCTGAGTGAGGACTATGGAATAGGGTCGGATCATCCGATAGATACTCCTGAAGGGTAAAGTGCACCAGTCGGACAGTGGACGAAGACACTTCGACCGTGATAAGACCTAGACAAGATGCTAGGACTATCCGTAACGCAGGAATGTTTTCCAGCTCCAGATCCTCAGATCCTATCTCCACTCCCAAGGCATGACAGAGCTCTTCGGTCCGTAACGGCCTTTCCGAATGCAGCACCCACATCAGGGCCTTAAATCCGAGTGCCGATTTATGTCCTTTCTGGGCTTTGATTCGCGTTAGGGTTGCCGTGTATGCCTCGCTGAGTCCATTGCCTTGTGTCATCACCGCAAGTTTCTTTCTTCTCTGATGAATTGTCACCTCTGCTAGAATAGCATCGATGTTGAGCGAAACCAGGAGGAATCTACACCCAGCCTCCGGTAAGTATGCATGATTGGTGAGGTGAGGGTGCCGGATGTTCTCACTCACACATTAGATATCTTTTCCAAAATCACTCTCACAATATCCGCCCGTAAGTCATTACTCATCGCCTCTGGCTCGGAATCTTTATCTAACCTCATTTCCACATAACTCCGGATATCGTTCGGGTTAGGGTTGATGGGTATCACAACCGTCTTGGGGAAATATCTTTGGACATCTTCCCCAACATGGGGTCTCCCAGTGAGGAATATTCTTGTCCCGGGGGACTCCCGAAGAATATCTCTCAGCGACTCGAGAATCTCTGAAAAGCGCTTCGGCACACACTCGTCCAAGGCGTCGAGGCAGATGAGAACCTGTGGTATCGCAGCAATACCGATTTTCAACATTCCCATCAGGTCCACAAGTCGCGGCCCCCTACCACCAAATTCCTCTTTCGCTTTTTTAAACGCCACTCGTAGATGATCAGGGATGCCGCCCCTGCCTACCAGCTGCTTCAGAAGAGCTCCCATAATGTTGGTTGTTGTCTGCTCTTGTTGAGAAAGGAAGTCGCAGTACAAGCCGATAACTGCGATATTGTCCTCGTGCGCCCGATCGCACAGGCTGTCGATTACTAGGGAACTAATATTCCGGGCCGTCAGTGGCATTCAGTTCCTTCAAAGAGTCCCGCCACTTACCTGAGATATGTTTTTCCCACTCCCGGATTCCCGGAGCAAAACAAGACAGCCGAATCGGCTCCACCCTCACCGCATCTCCACTCCCGAAACTCGCTCGTTTCTAAAAGCCAATTCCCGACCCCATCGAACCGCTCAGTGCGGACGCCCTGATGTCTATTACTCGGCTCTAGTGGAGAGAGCCAACGCATAATAGGAGCATCCTCGTCGGAGATATGGAAACTGTTGAAGCTATTGAAGCAATTGTCTATGTTGCCGCAGCTGGTGTTGCCGTCGCCGATGTTGAGTGAAATTTGGGCCATGATATTCTACCTGGAATGTTGGTTGAGTGCAGAAACAGTGTAGCGATTAGCAGGGCATTAGGGGGTTTGTAAAACTCCGTGATGAGGGCTGAAGAGGGAGTGGTGGTACAAGTTGTTGTGGCACAATTACATCCAATCATTTCCATATGGCCAAGGCGTATGACTAATAAGAGGTATACTCGACAAAGACTTCTTCCGAGGGAGAGGATATCAACTGCAGGCGCATATCAGAGCCCATTTACCTGAAGTGGCCGTTCCGAGTGGCAGGTCCACACACATTGTTTGTAAATAGTAGTTAAAATAAACTGTCTTCTTAAATTTGTTTCGCGGTATGATGCTGTGTAACTTACCGTATAATTTGGTAAAGGGTCGGATTGGTGCTACTAAGTATTTTCTTGAACCTGTCTAACCACCGCGGCCGATATGTTTAAACTGTGGCGAATTCGCCTTCTTCGCGCCCTCATGTCATGGCTTCAATTTTTATCACATCTGGCGGAAGGAGGCACTGACAAAATCCCGAACTATCAGTATTCATCCAAAATAACCACATCAGAAGAGATGAGAGATAGCGGAGGTGGAGGAGACGCGATATGCGAAAGATGCAGGTGGTGGACAGCCAAGCGAATCGTCAAAGGAGGAGGAAACTCGAAGGAGCCGATCACGTCTGGGGGTGAATCCCTTTCCGCCCCGAGATAGCGCAATTTCCCTCGAATGTTGGCAAAGAACTTCTACTCGCAAATCTCCAAACGCTAAATCACAACCCTGACAGCATATTTGCCTAGATGGTATTCCATGGTGATTGGTTGAGTGTCGAGAATCTTCATGCTCTCTCACTCGCATCTCTCCTCTGCCCGCTGCGGGAGATGAAATGTGAGGGGAGGGACTGAAGAGAAAGTAAGGACTCGTTGGGTATGAGAACTATACGGAGGTTGGAATCGGTAGTAGAAAAGAATTAATGTCCTATATCTATTGCGCCGCTATCTATTCTCGATGTAGCGGTACAATTCTTGCAAGAGGTAACAATATACAACCCCAAAAATACGGGCACTACTATCCCTCGCGGCATATCTATCACATTGAAGTAATATTTCCGGCACCCACGCACTTCAGGTGTTGTGTTTTTAGCAAATTGTAGAGATTAAGGGAGGAAAGAAAAAGAGTATGGAGCTTGTATCCTTATAAAAACCCATACCCATAGCGAACCCGAGTGGGAAAATGGCTATTGGGTATGGAAAAAGAGTGCTGCAGAGGATGCAGAAGAAGGGCAAGCAAGAAAGTAAGGAAGACTCGGGAGTATACTTTTAGAGAACAGGTTTCTGAAGTCAGATATGGGTATAGGCTGTCATGTAGTATAGTAGGTAAGGACTCCATCCCTAGTAAACAATCCCTCTATAATACCGAAAAATGTATTGCCACTTAAGCAGTAACTTATACGGACTTTGCCTCTTTTCACATTACTATACACCACTAGGACTACCCACAAAACACAAGACAAATTCTAACTTCACAAATAACAAGAACGAAGAATAAGAATAGCGCGATATAACCAAGTCTAACCGGAACTCCGATGAGGGGGGAGGAAAAAAGAAGGGTATAAAAAAAACACAAAAGTTGATAAACAGTAAATAGCCAGCGGGGAACTAGAAAAAAGCCATAATGATCAAAAAAGGGTATTTATATCGAAATGCTGCCTACACTAACCCCCCACACTTGGCAAGTATTGATGGGATAACAATATTTCTAGTAACGAGTATGGAAGGAAGTAGAGGAGGAGAGTGAGAAGAATAAGAATAAGAGAGGATATGATGAAACGCCGGTCAAAGGCGAATAAGAGGGTGGGTTGGGGGCGATACCACCAGGGCGATTGGGTAGAGAGGCCGCTATCTGCGGACATGGGGGTGGAGTCATGGTGATCCAATAACCTCGGCTGCTCACTGTGCACTGCCGATATGAGCCCGGTTGGCAGCTAGAGTCTGTGATGTCGGCATTTGGATTATGAGATGTGAATTGGATCTCTACTGAAGACTCGTCCGTCTGGATGCATAGCGGTGCGTGGGAGGGGCGTCGGGCTGCTAAGATCTACCGCAGCGCAATTGGCTTCGTCCCGCTCTAGTGGGATCCTCGCAACATTGTCATGACTTTCGGAAGGGGCTACCGACTGTGGGTTTTGGTTCACGTTATCTGGCATAGCGGGGTGGGCGTTTTTCCGTTCCAAAAGCATCCTTACTATCCCATAACGCCCTCTCAGAGTGGCCCACGTGAGCGGCGTCCGTCCATATTCGGTGTCTGTTCGATCAGGATTGACGTCCTTTCGTTCCAAAAGCATCTTTACTGTCCCCTCATGCCCATTCTTAGCCGCCCACGAGAGTGGTGTCCGGCCATATTTGGTGTCTGGCTGGTCAGGATTGACATCCTTTCGTTTCAAAAGCATCTTTACTATCCCCTAATGTCCGTTCTTAGCCGCCAGCGAGAGTGGTGTCCGGCCATACCTGGTGTCTGGGTGGTCAGGATTGACGTCCTTTCGTTCCAAAAGCATCTTAACTATCCCCTCATGCCCCCTCTCAGCCGCCCATGAGAGTGGCGTCTGGCCATATTTGGTGTCCGGCCGGTCAGGAACGACGTCCTTGCGTTCCAAAAGAATCTTTACTGCCCGTTATACCCTCTCTTAGCTGCCCATGTGAGAGCCGTATTCCCAGTACAATCCGCTGCATTAACGTCCCATTCCCTCATATCCAATACCGCCGTAAATATCTCCTCGATTCCGAAGAATGCTACCCCGTGGAGTCCCGTAAATCCTGTGAGTATCTCCGGTTTATCAAAGCATCGGGGAAAGAACGCCCCCCAATCACAATGGCACAGGAGTTGAATAGATATATGCTGATCAAACCCATTGAGAAGCCCCAGTGCGAGTATTTTGATGTTCTCTGTCCCTCCTCTTCTCGTATGCCTCCACCAATAAACAATAGCATATTCTAGAAGCGGTGTTGTCAAGGGGGCCCGGCGAAGAGTTGGGGAGAGATCCCGGCCACATCCGGAATTGAGGTATGTCAAGCAAACTTCCGATATTGCGGAATGAGGAGTATCGAATAGGGTCGGAGGACCTGATAGATACTCCTGAAGAGTAAAGTGCACCAGTCGGACAGTGGACGAAGACACTTCAACTGTGATAAGACCTAGACAAGATGCTAGGACTATCGGTAACTCAGGAACGCCACGCCTTCCGGATCCAGATCCGCAGATCCTATCTCCACTCCCAGGGCATGACAGAGCTCCTCGGCCGTAACGGCCTTTCCGAAATGCAGCACCCACATCAGGGCCTTCAATCCGAGTACTGATTTATAGCCCTTCTGCGCTTTAATTCGTGTTAGGGTTGCTATGTATGCCTCACTCAGTCTATTGCCTTGTGTCGTCTCCTCAAGTTTCTTTCTTCTCTGACGAATTGTCACCTCTGCTAGAAGAGCTTCGATGTTGAGCGAAACCAGGAGGAATCTGTATATAGCCTTTGGTAAGTATTCATCATTAATGAGGTTATGGTGCCGGATGTTCTCACTCACACATTAGATATCTGTTCCAAAATGACTCTCACAATATCCACCCGTAAGTAATCACTCATTGCCTCTGGCTCAGCATCCCTATCTAACCTCGTCTCCACATAATTCCGAACATCATTCGGGTTAGGGCTGATTGGTATCACAACCGCCTTGGGGAAATATATTTGGACATCCTCCCTGACATGAAGCCTCCCAGTGAGGAATATTCTTGTCCCAGGGGACTCCCGAAGAATATCTCTCAGCGACTCGAGAATCTCGGGAACGCGCTTCTGTAAACATTCGTCCAAGGCGTCGAGACAGATGAAAACCTGTGGTAGCTAAGCAACCACAGCCCCCGGCGCCCCCATCAGGTCCGCAAGTCGCGGACCACTACCACCAAATTCCATTTTCCGTTATTGAAACGCCGCTCGTAGATGATCAGGGATGCCACCCCCGCCCACCAGCTGCTTAAGAAGAGCTCCAATAATGTTGGTGGTTATCTGCTCTCGTTGAGAAAAGGAAGTCGCAGTACAAGCCCACAACTGCGATATTTTCCTCCTGCGCACGATCGCACAAGCTGTCGATTACTAGGGAACTAATATTCTGTTCCGTCAGCGGCATTCATTTCCTTCAATGAACCCCGCCACTTACCTTAGATATGTTTTGCCCACCCCCAGATTCCCGGAGCAAAACAAGACAGCCGAATCGGCTCTACCCTCACTGCATCTCCACTCCTGAAACTCGCTCATTTCTAAAAGCCAATTCCCGACCCCATCGAACCGTTCTGTGCGGACGCCCTGATGTCTATTACTCTATTACTCGGTTCCAGTGGAGAGAGCCAACGCATAATTGGCGCATCCTCGTCGGAGATACAGAAGTTGTTGAAACTATGGCCTATGTTGCCGCATCTAGCGCTGCCATCGCCGAAGGTGAGTGAAATTTGGGCCATGACATTCTATCCTGAATGTTGGTTGAATGTAGAAACAGTGTAGCAATTTGCAGAACACCAGGAGTTTGTAAACACTCTGCAACCAGAGCTGAAGAGGGGTGATCCAACATGTTGTGGCACAATTAGAAAAGATAAGGGGACGACGAACGCGAGGGAACAACGAACGCCAAGCACCAACCTACTATAAGGCAAGTTTCCTTCTAAGGCATTGTGTTGGGTAATGGAAGCATCAAGAGAAAGTTACCTTTTCTAGGAAATTTATGCTTTGCGTTCGTAGTCCCCTCTCGTTCGTTGTCCCCTTATCTTGTCTATATCCAATCATTTCCATTTGGCCAAGGCGTATGACTAATAAGAGGCACACCCCCCGACAAAGACCCCTTCCGAGTGCGAGTACTCCAACTGTAGGCGCATATCAGAGCCCATTTACCTGAGGTGGCTGTTCCGCGTGGCACGTCACACACAATGTTTGTAACTTAAATCGTGTATAATCTGGCAAAAGTCGGATTGACGCTATAAATTCAGATTTCGTACTAAGTACAGCCGCTACTGAGGATTTTCTTGACCCTGTCTAACCACCATCTACTAGTATATGTTTAAGCTATGGCGAATGCGCCTTCTTCGACCTCCTGTTGGTTTGGTTGCCCTAGTTTCGATTTAGCTCCAATCCGACTTTTGCCAGATTACCATAGAAACTCGCTATGCAAGCCACCAGATTATCGCACTCTAATTGACCCGCATGACGGATCGTGGGCGCAAGTCTACTCTCCCAACCCGTGAATGGCGGGCTTGGCTGCATAGCGAGTTTGGCAAGTTTTTACGGTATGGTATTATCAGGCTCACTTTGTTTAAACATCCGCAAACCGGGCAACCAAACCACCAATCACATCCCTCCCCGCAAGTCCATATGAGAGCTTCCCCAAGCGGCAGTCCGATAGTCCCGTGCACTGCAAGTAGCAAACTCTTGGCGAAATACAGCCAAGTAACGACGTCAATTCTGCTCCCCGACTGTTAAAAAAAATAACCATCCATTCTTTTTCATCCACCCATGTGTGCACCAACGGCCAACCCCAATAATGACTTCAAAAGTCCACGGAAACATCCTCACCCGCATTTACTACACATGGAAGTCGCTAAAGTTACCATGGCGGCGTAGTGTTTTTGATGGTATGTTGTCCTCCGGATGATAAATCGAACGCGATTACCTTACAATGGCCGATTGTCTGACGGTGAGAAAAGGAATGGACCTTGAGGGCAAGTCATTTGGGAAATCCCTGTTAGCGCGCACGGGCGGGTTCGTCGGATAGTCAGGTATAAAGATCCTAAGCGGGATCTGGTGGACTGCAAATTGCCCCGCACTGTGTGCCTTTTTTTCTTTCTCCGCACGCATGTATTCATCCGTACCCCCTTTGCTAATGACTTATCTCTGTTATAGCCCAATGGACCTAGTGGCCTCGTCATAACCGGGCTGCGCCGACAATAGCAGAGCTCCACGCGGAAATTGCCCGGCAGGCCCAGCTAAAACAGCTAGTGGCCGCTGCGGACGCCCGGTGGAATTCGAAACCTTATTTGATCAACACGGGCCCGCGCTCCCCGGCCGATGGTGTATTGGAGGGCAATGCCAAACCCTGCGACGATTCTGCCGGCAAGAAGAAGTACACCGAGGACGCTGGCAGACAGAAGTAGGGTTTGGCGGAGAGGATAAGGGAGGATAGAACTGCCGGGGAGAGCGTGGATCGGGCACACGAGGCACGGGGGACGAAGCCCCGGGTGGGAAGGCAGGGGCGAACCCAAGGCTCCCGAATGTAATTTACTATTTCTCCCTACCCTAGTTTAGTTTGAGCGTTCTACCGTTGTGCTATTTGTTAGTTATCCTCCGATACCTTCACACTCCTGCAACTATCAAAGCTAAGCACATCCGTCTGAACAATGGCACGATATCATTCCTTATCTTGGAACCCCACCAATCTTAGCTACCACTAGTGTCGTACAATTGTTTGACAGCCAGATCTAACAAAAAGATTGCTATGTGTAATTTCACTGATTAGTATATACCGGCTATTTCTCTTTCGACAAGAAACTTTTGTGTACTAGTAACCCTGCCACCCCCCCACTGTGCCCCCTTCAAGCCTACCATCTATTCCTACCCACTCGCTTGTAACGGCCCGTACTTTTACACTACTGTACACCACTAGCACAATCCAAAAAACACAAGACAAACGCTAACTTCACAAATAACAAGAACGAAGAATAAGAGTAGCGCGATACAACCAAGTCTAACCAGAACTCCACGAATGGAAAAGGTAAAAAAGGTAAAAAAACAAGAGGGAAGCCGACAAACAGTAAATAGCCGGCGGGGATCAAGAAAAACGCCATTATCAAAGCTTATTCATACTGAAACACTGCCTACACTAGCTCCTCACACTTGGCAAGTATTTATGGAATAGCGGTATATCTAGTAACGAGGATGGAAGGAAGTAGAGGAGGAGAGCGAGGAGAAGGATAAGAGAGGAGATGATAAAACGCCGATTGAACGCGAGTAAGGGGGTGGGTTGGGTGCTGGTAAGATGGGTTTCAGTCTTGTTCGGACGGAAGCAGAGTTTTAGGGGCCAGATGGAAAGAGGGCGAGACAACCAGGGTGATTGGGCCGAGAGGGCGTTATCTGCGGGCATGGGGACGGAATCATTGTGATCCAATAACCTCGGCTGCTCACTGTGCACTACCGATATGGGCCCGGGTTGGCAGCTGGAGTCTGTGATGTCGGTATTGGGATCATGAGGGCTGAATTGGATCTCTACCGAAGGCTCGTCAGGATGCAGAGCGGTTGGCTGGAGGGACGTCGGGGTACTAGGATCTGCTGCGGCGCAATGGGCTTTGTCCTGCTCGAGTTTGATCCTCGCAACTTCGTCATGTCCTTCGGAAAGGGCCACCGACTGTAGGGTTTGGTTAACGTTATCTGGCATAGCGGGGCGGACATTTTTCCGTTCTAAAAGCATCTTTACTATCCCCTCATGCCCAATCTCAGACGCCCACGAGAGTGGCGTCTGGCCGGAAAAAGTGTCTGGCTGGTCAGGAATGACGTCCTTTCGTTGTAAAAGCATCTTTACTACCCCTTCATGCCCGTTCTTAGCCGACCACGAGAGTGGTGCCCGACCATATTTGGTGTCTGGCTGGTCAGGATTGACATCCCTTCGTTCCAAAAGCATCTTTACTATCCCCTCATGCCCATTCTCAGCCGCCCACGAGATTGGCGTCTGGCCGAAAAAAGTGTCTGGGAGGTCAGGATTGACGTCCTTTCGCTCCAAAAGCATCTTTACTACCCCCTCATGCCCATTCTCAGCCGCCCGTGAGAGTAGCGTCCGGCCGTAATAAGTGGCTATGTGGTCGGGATTGACGTCCTTCCGTTCCAAAAGCATCTTTACTATCCCCTCATACACGTTCTCAGCCGCCCACGAGAGTGGTGTCCGGCCATATTTGGTGTCTGTCTGGTCAGGATTGACGTTCTTTCGTTCCAAAAGCATCATTACTATCCCCTCATGCCCGTTCTCAGCCGCCCACCAGAGAGGCGTCTGGCCGTAAGAAGTGTCTGGGTGGTCAGGATTGACGTCCTTTCGCTCCAAAAGCATCTTTACTACCCCTTCATGCTCGTTCTCAGCTGCCCACGAGAGTGGTGTCCGGCCATATTTGGTGTCTGGCTGGTCAGGATTGACGCCCTTTCGTTTCAAAAGCGTCTCTACTACTCCTTCATGCCCTCTCCCAGCCGCCCATGTGAGAGCCGTATTCCCAGTACAATCGGCTGCATTAACGTCGCATTCCCTCATATCCAATACCGCTGCAACTACCTCCTCGATTCCGAAGAATGCTACCCCGTGGAGTCCCGTAAATCCCGTGAGTTTCTCCGGATTAACAACCCATTGAGAGAAGAACGCCTTCCGATCATAATGGTAAAGGAGTTGAATGGATATATGCTCATCAAATCTATCGAGAAGCCTCAGTGCAAGTATTTTGATATTCTCTGTCACTCCTCTTCTCGTATGCCTCCCCCAATAAAAAGAAGCATATTCTAGAAGCGGTGTTGTTGAGGGGGCTCGGGAAAGAGTTGGCGAAAGATCCCGGACAAACCCGAAATTGAGGTACGTCAAGCAAACCTCAGCAATTGCTGAGTGAGGATTATGGAATAGGGTCGGATCATCGGATAGATACTCCTGAAGAGTAAAGTGCACCAGTCGGAAAGTGGACGAAGACACTTCGATCGTGATAAGACCTAGACAAGATGCTAGGACTATCCGTAACGCAGGAACGCCTTCCAAATCCAGATCCGCAGATCCTATTTCCACTCCCAAAGCATGGCAGAGCTCCTCGACCCGTAACGGCCTTTCCGAATACAGCACCCACATCAGGGCCTTCAATCCGAGTACCGATTTATATCCCTTCTGCTCTTTAATTCGCGTTAGGGTTGCCGTGTAGGCTTCGCTCAGTCCATTGCCGTGTGTCATCTCCTCAAGTTTCTTTCTTCTCTGACGAATTGTCACCTCTGCTAGAATAGCATCGATGTTGAGCGAAACTAGGAGGAATCTACACACAGCCTTTGGTAAGTATGCATCCATGATGGGGGGGGTGCCGGATGTTCTCACTCACACATTAGATATCTTTTCCAAAACGACTCTCACAATATCCACCCGTAAGTCATTACTCATCGCCTCTGGCTCGGAATCCCTATCTAACCTCATCTCTACATAATTCCGAATATCATTCCGGTTAGGGTTGATGGGTATCACAACCGTCTTGGGGAAATATCTTTGGACATCTCCCTTGACATGGGGCCTCCCAGTGAGGAATATTCTCGTCCTGGGGGACTCCTGAAGAATATCTCTCAGCAAATTGAGAATCTCCGGAAAGCGCTTCGGCATACACTCGTCCAAGGCGTCGAGGCAGATGAAAACCTGCGGTAGCGAAGCAATAAAAGTTTTCAACATTCCCATTAGATCCGCAAGTCGCGGCCCTCTACCACCAAATTCCCTTTTCGCTTTTTGGAACGCCGCTCGCACACGATCCGGGATGCCGCCCCTGCCTACCAGCTGCTTCAGAAGAGCTCCCATAATGTTGGTGGTTGTCTGATCTTGTTGAGAAAGGAAGTCACAGTACAAGCCTACAACTGCGATATTTCCCTCCTGCGCCCGATCACAGAGGCTGTCGATTACTAGGGAACTAACACTCCGCTCCGTCAGTTGCATTCTGTTCCCCCAAAGAGTCCCGCCACTTACCTTAGATATGTTTTTCCCACCCCCGGATTCCCGGAGCAAAACAAGACAGTCTTATCGGCTCCACCCTCACTATATCTCCACTCCCGAAACTCGCTCGTTTCTAACAGCCAATTCCCGACCCCATCATATCGCTTAGTGTGGACGCCCTGATGTCTATTACTCGGCTCCAGTGGAGAGAGCCAACGCATAATTGGCGCATCCTCATCAGAGATATAGAAGTTGTTGAAGCTATTGTCTATGTTGCCGCAACGGGTGTTGCCGTCGCCGATGTTGAGTGACATTTGAGCCATGATATTCTACCTGGAATGTTGGTGAATGTAGAAACAGTGTAGCCATTTGCAGGGCACTGGGGGGGTTGTAAACACTCTCTGATCAGAGCTGAAGATGGGTGATACAACATGTTGTGGCACAATTACATCCAATCATTTCCATTTGGCCAAGGCGTATGACTAATAGGTGATATACCTCACAAAGACTTCTTCCGAGTTACTCGTAGATTATTTCCACCGCAGGCGCATACCGTATAATCTGGCAAAGGTCGGACTAGAGCTGAAGCGAAACTAAACCAAGCAAGCAAGCGGGGGGCACGAAGGAGGCGGATTCCCCGCGGTTTAAACATACTCGTAATTTTCTGACTTTTGCATATGGGCGAAAAATTGCCCAGAGCCTCAAGATTTCCGCGGCACGCAACAGCAGTTGTGTTTGCAAACGTCAGAAAATTACGAGTATAGACCATGGTGGTTGGACAGGTTCAAGAAAATCCTCACTAGCGTCAGTATCCTCCTTCTAATCGATTGAAAGAGCTTTATCGACCAATCACGTTTCGACACATCGGTTGCGATAGTTTACAGAGTGGTTTTTTGTTTGCAAGAAAGTTTCATTTACGGAAGAAATTTGCCACAAGTACCTTGTTTTATCACTTCCATCGGTCAGATATCTAGGGTTACCCTAGTACACGGATTGGAACATAAAGGGAGGGAAAAATGGCGGAAACTGCCCGTAAAAGGGCTGAAGTAGGGAAAAGTGGGAAAATGGTAGCGAGGGTGTTGATCACCTCGTACGCCCTTCCTGACGGACTCAAGTTCAGCCTGAAACATGTGGAGAATTGCCCGAATGAGGGGAGAGATGATGAGGTGTGGAGATTTGTGGAGAAGGCAAACCCCAGTGTAGTTTCAGAGCTGGAGGTTGTTTTAAGAGGAGCCATGCTAACCATAGGTTGCGATGGTTGCGGTGTGAATAAGGAATGTTCGGCGGGGATACTCTTTAATCACTCCCAGGACAGTGAGTACATCCCCTCCCAAACTCAGGGAACAGAGTCATACGTGTCGGTTATGAGCCCGACCTCGAGTGCACCTTCGTCATGGGGTGCTTCAACAATTTTGGGGCACCTACCCCCCTCGGAGAGAGAACTTTACAAAAAGTTCAAGGAAGACAGATCTTCGGATGAGGACTACCAACCTCATAAGCCGGCTAACAAGGAAGTGGCCATGATGATGGATGATGGCAAAACTACGGAAGGAAATGGGATTGGGGATAGCAAGCACGCAAGTGTGGAAGTACCAGCAAGTGCGGTGCCGGTGAGAAGGATGTGGAAAAGGACTACTGATGTGGCAGATGGTATCGAGCCGAGCCCAGTGGAGGAGACACAACTAAGCCTGCCATCCACAGTGGCATACAACAGATCCTCGGTCGAGCTGCTTATGCACGCGATAGGGGAAATTGAGAATGGGAACTCGGTAAGAGCGGTGGAAAACCCAATGATGGATATGGCCGTGGACGAGCTACCAGAGGTCGAATCGGTTTTGTGGGATCACGACAAAATAATAAGGCTGGAAAACGCGATGGAGGAAGAAAGAGATATCATCGCCAGGATGCGTGATATAATTGAGGATTTGGAGGTGAATGTGAAAGATTTGCTAACGTGGAAGAAAACAGTAGACGAAGACGGGTGTAATAGATGCCAGTCACGAGAATGGAAGGGTGAATACATTCCCGAAGTGCCGACCACAAGCCGGGAAAAAAGTACGATCGCGACAGGACCCAGAGCCCCCGTGCCGAGAGCGGTGGAACGCCTGAAACCAGTTCCAGTGGTACCGGTGATAACGGCAGCGGTACCCACGTACAAACAGGAAGTAGGAACCTTCTCGAACGAGAAAAAGTCATGGGGGGAGACGACAAAGAGTGGTGATAAGGACGGGTTCACGATGGTTGTGGGCAACGCCAGCAAAAAGAAGGTGAACAAGTCGGTGGCCCCGGGTATTGTCAAGAGAGATGTAGCCCCTGAAAAGGAAAGACATCTTAAAGTAAGATTTATTAAGGAAAGGGGTAAGGTACATGGACTCCCAGAAGGGATAACGGTGGACATGGTAAGAAACGTGCTGAATGGCACACTGGAAGGACTGAACGTGGATGCATATTTTGCAAAAGCGGGAAGAAATAAGTGGGGCGATATTGAGCTAACTTTGGCCCGTACAAAGGCGGAGGACTTGCTGACTGCAGGCCAAGCAATGACAGACGCGCTACAGGGACTAGGACTAAAGGACTTCACCTTCGTAAGGGATACGAAGAAAGTGAAAATTTACGTGGCGATGGTTCCGCTAGTGAAGGGTGGATATGGGACGAACTGGGATCCGAAGGACTGGCAAGATGATAACTCCTTTGATGGATTGGCAGCTGATATAGAGCGCAGTAACCCAGGGATATACGTGTGTGCAAGACCATCATGGGTCGGGAAACTGCATGCGATGAAAAGCCGGAAGCAGTCCACCGCGGGACTGACGATACTGGTGGAGGAAACACGGGAGCTAAAGGGTGCCATGGCAGCGAGAGAACCCAAAATCCTGGTCGGTGGTAGACGCCGTTTCTGCAGAGTGTGGAGAGAACGATCGGACACGATGGTATGCGACAAGTGCCTTATGGTAGGACACTCGTTGCCGGAATGCAAACTCGATCAGAAGTGCCGGTGGTGTAGAAAGAACCACATGTCCGGAGACCATAAGTGCCCAATAATTGACTGTCCGGCCCCGAAAGGCGTTGCATGTACACACTGCAGGAAGTGGTGCATCTTGTGCGAGGGGGCGGATCACTACACGGGGTACAAAGAGTGCCCAGTACTAACAAGTAGAAGATCGACACCCCCGAGATACGGACCAGCGACCCCGATAGAAGCGGATAATACATCGAGAGAAGGTGTAAACGACCGTAGCTGGAACAGGTTTAAAAACACTAGACCTACGGCAAGAAAAACACCGGTGGACGAACAGGTCAGAGACAACGAGGCAAAGGGTGACAGAACGACGAGACCGAACACGACGGTCAAAAGTCTGAGAAGCCTGTCAGCACCGCCGAGGAGAACAAACGAGACGGGCGGGGTTGAAGATAATGTGACCCTATCACAGTGGTGAAATGAGGGTGAACATTTGTACGATAAATGTGGGGGCGGGAATTGGAAACAGGAACGTGGCGATGGATGTATATTATTTTGTGGATATTTTTATTTTTGTTGATATGCCTGTTACGAGAGGGGGTGATTGTGTAGATGCGGAAAATGGTTGTTTTGAGTTGTTTTCGTTTGTGGAAGGGAGTGGGGTGGAGGTATATGTCAGGAAGAGCTTGGTTGGATGGGTGAAGTTGGTAGACCACAGAGAGGCGTATGTGGTGTTGGAAATGAGGAGAGAAGCAGGACAGACGGTGAAAGTCGGAGGGGCATACATCAGACCGAACAGAGATTTGGTGGTAGTGGATGAATGGCTGATGGGTTTGGAGAGGTGTGATATTGTTATGGGCGACTTTAACGCCAGGGATTTGTTATGGGGGGAGGAAGGAGGCGACATGACAACAAACCAGTACGGGCCACGGCTACGAAAATGGATGATCTTGCACAACTACAAGCACAGTGCAAGAAAGAAACCTACTTTTCGAGACATATCGGTAATTGACCTGACGATGGCGAAGGACCAGGCAATAGCAAGCACAATAATGGACAAAACGGGCCTGGAACACAGTGGCCAGATGATAAAACTACGAATCTCGGCAGAATCGAACGTCGAACTCCGGAGAATTGCCTACCGAAGAGTCGACTGGAATAAGTTGACAGATGACCTGGGTGGAATAGGAGGAACGGGGGAGGAAATGTGGAAGGAAATGAGACAGGTGGTGGACAGACTACCGAAGGCCGGGGTGGCAAGGGGCAAATGCACGTGGTGGACGGAAAAGTTGGAGAGGATGGCAAAGGACGTGAAATGCCTAAGAAGGAGGGGTAAAAAGGATATGTGGAAAGTTGCAAGAGCGGTATTCCGGAACACGGTCATTTAAGCCAGATACGATTGGATGAAAGAACTGCTAGGAAAGGCCCGGGATCCCGAGATATACAAAATGATCACGACCTTGGAAGCGCGAAGAACAGTTCCGCCACTAGTGTCCGGTGATGGGACGAAACACCAGAGCCACGAGGAAATGGCCGACTGCTTTGGAACCCAGCTGAACCCAATACCGAAACCAGAATGGGAAAGAGAGGATGTGGACCTGAACGTTAAGGAAGCTGATGTAGGGAATGCCCTGAACGTGTCGCCGGGGAACACTGCGAGCGGAATGGATGGGATGTCGTATCCACTTCTGAGGTTTTTCTGGAAAAAGCACAGAGGGGTGATGATGAAAATGATGGAAGAGTTGATGAGATCGGACACGGAGGACTGGCACATGTCAAGCTGTGTACTGATTAAGAAAGGGGACAAAGACCGATATGATCTGGCGAAATCATGGCGGATGGTTCATCTGTTGCCGTGTATGGCCAAAGTGGCGGAAAGAGTCGTCCTTGCGAAACTGGAAAAGTCAGTCACTTTAGGGGATAGCCAGTTCGGATCAAGGAAGAGGAGATCGACCCACGATGCCATGAAGGTGATACTAGACTTCATGGAATACCACAAAGGCAGAAAATGCGGGATGATAACAATGGACGTGGAGGGTGGATTTGACAAGGTCAACATCGACACCCTGAGCGACATATTATCGGCGAGAGGATGTCCCAGAGAGGTAAACCTGTGGATTCGGAGATGGGCGGGCAGGAGATCGGTAAGATTCAGATTCAACGGAAGAATAAGCAAGCAATACTGGTCGAACCAGGGTGTACCCCAAGGGTCGCCGCTATCCCCGTACCTATTCGGAATCTACGTGTCGGACATATTTCGCCAAAGAGTGTCTAGCAGGATGGCATACGCCGGACTCACGATAAGCTACGTGGATGACGGTACCGTTCTGGCCGCAACCGATAGTGAAGATGCAACTAAGGCTGAGTTGGTAAAGGGCTACAACATGTGCAGTGAGGTAGCGAGGAACAGGGGAATGGGGTTTAGCCCCGCGAAGGTGGACTGGATAGGGATAGGAAAAGGAAATTGGGGCGACTTGGTGGTGGACGGGAATGTTAAAAGGATGGTGAAGGAAGTTAGGGTGCTGGGCTATAGGTTAGATTGCGACGGGAAGATGGGAAAGCACGTGGAGTACTGGGCGGAGAGGGGTATTGATGTGAGAAGAAGAATTGCGGCGATAGGGAGAAGGTATGGGAGCGAAAGGGGCATTGGAAGCTGGGAATGCCTGAGACTAATACAAGGTGCCTATCTGCCGACGATATACTACGGACTAGAATTTATCAGTAGCGATGTTAAACTGATGAAGAAGGTTCAAGTACATGTTAATGACACGATAAGATCATTAATAAGAGCACCGTTCGGCCTTGCAAACAGTGTCATGCTTGCGGAAACCGGTATCGCGCCTGCGGCTGTCACCGGGAGATACATGGAACGAAAGGGATACAAAAGACAACTTACCCTGGGCATCATGAAAGATCTACCCTGGTACGGCTGTTTCGGGAACAGGTGGAAGGACGACCGAATAAGCGCGTCAAGAGAATATTCGAATAAAGTACTACGAACGGTACCCGATATAACGATACAACCGAGCAAAGAGGCCGCAATTAAATCATACAACGATATGTGTGAGAAACGGTATGACGACTCGGAAGTATGGATATTCACGGACGGCTCTAAGCGAGATGACAAGGCAGCGGTGGCCTGGATAACTATGTCTAGTTCAGGACTGGTTGAAGACACCAAAGGACTCCCGATACCAGCAACGTATAGCATAGTCAAAGCGGAGATTATGGCGATAGGTTTGGCTATAGCGGATATAAGAAGGAAGGAGGGCGGGAAGGTAGTGGTTTTTACGGACTGTCAACCTGCCCTAATCAAGATAAGGGATATGAAATGTGAAGGTACAAGTGCGGGGCTGTACGACTGCATGAGCGACATCTTGAATGAGTGGGATAAGGTGGATATGCAGTGGATACCAGGGCACTCGGGAGTGCTTGGTAATGAGACTGTTGATGGATGGGCGAAAGAGAACAGGAAGTACAATGTGGCACTTCAGGGAAGGTGGCAAAAGATGAACTTTGATGAAGGCGGAGGTAGCTGGATGAGAGAGCAAAGGGTTAAGGAATGGAAGGAGTGGCAGATTAAAGAGGGCCACCCGTACTACAATAGAGCACCCACGAAGGGGAGACACCAAAAAGGGCTCACGAGACTGGACGCATACGTTTTAATAAGATTACGATCGGGTACAGACAAGAAAGGTCACGAGAATTGTCAAGGCTTCGAATTTCGACACCATCTAGCCCTGTGCACGAGGTACGACCACCTGAGGCCGGAACTGGAGACACTTTACCAGGACCGAAAGGTGGGGGAATGGAAGAAATGGTGGACCTACCATGAATACCTAGGAATGGGTATACCGTCGACCCTTCCGGAACAAATGTCGGTTAGGGTTATGTTCGGAAACCCTTTTGATAACACAATCACGATCGAGAAAAACGGAGCGACGGTAGTACAACGGGTGGAGAGACCTAACTGCGACTCGTGTGGAAAGGCGCATAGAGGGGGGAAATGCCTCAAGGAGGTTGCGGACATGAAAGGAAGATGGTTTTTCGTGGAAGGGAACTTGTTGGAATGCCATATTTGTGGTGGCAAGTACGGTGGTGGTAGCACATCGAGGCCAGGAGGGTCAGGACTGAAAAACCACCTAACGGTCAACAAGAACACGTGTGGGAGGAAATGGGAAATTGAATACTGGGAAAGTGTGGCTAGGAGATGGAACAGTGGGGAGCTGGGAGGTGATTATAAAATAGGCATGGTGATTAAATGGAGCGAGCTAAATTGCAAAGGGGTGCTAAAGTGTTGAGAGTGCGGAAAGGTGTTTAAAGTTGTGAACGGGTTGAGGAAGCATGTAAGAATGGAAGAAGTGTGTTATCGGAGATTGGAGGTTTTGATGTTGGAAGACCCGACTGGTTCGGGCGGTTGATTGTTTTTTGGTTTATTTTGTTTATTTTATTATTGTTTTGTTTGTGTTTATTTTGGAGTTGGGTTGGCTTATCCCATGGAACATAATGCCGTTGGATAGAGAGCCTTATAGGGAATGCTTCCAGTATGTAGTACGAAATTTATATTTATAGCGTCAATCCGACTTTTACCAGACTACCGTATGGTAATGAGCTCATTCACCCAAGGTGGCTGTTCCGAGTGGCATGTCCTCACAAGGTTTGTAAATAGTAGTTAAAATAACCTGTCTTGTCAAGTTTGTTCCGCGGTATCACACGGAACAGATCTAGCAAGCACTATATACGGTAGTGTACCTCCACCACAGGACGTCATGGCAGCATACAAGCACGGGGCACTTTCACGAGTTTCCAACAGCTCCAACTTTTATCTCATCCGACGGAAGGAGGCACTAGCAAACAAACCCCCCTAAACGATCAGTATTTAGCCAAAATAGCCACATCAGTAGAAGAAAAGAGAGATAACGGAGGCGGAAGTGACGCGATATGCGAAAGATGCAAGGCGGTGGACAGCCAAGCGAATCGTCAAGGGGAGAAAAGCTCTAAATACCCAATCACGTCTGCGAGCGAACCCCTTTCCCCCACGAGATAGCCCAACCCCCCTCCCGACGTTTCCAAAGCACTTCTACTCGCAAATCCCCAAACGCTAAATTCCGACCCTGACACCAGATTTGCCTAGGTGGTATCGTAGAAACTTGAATAATTGAACCGTGTGCTATGTCGTTAGACTTTCCTCTCTCACTAAGGTCAATAAATTCTAGTTTTTTTTCTGTCTCGGAAGTGAGAAAGGAGCTGTGTTTTTTGTTGCGGGGATAATTGCGCGTAACGGTCGAACGGTCGAAATAAACTTGGACTCGACCAAAAGGGTACTGGGGAAAATCAGAAACTTCATTCGCTCGTCATCCTCTCAAACTAACTAACCAAACATAAGTCTATATAAGAATAATAAAACTCTCTCAATCATTCTATCGTCTGCCACACCTATCGATCTCTCCTCCATGCGTAATTCTCCTTCATGCGTAATCCCATTTGCCTGCGTACGTCCGTGCTCTTAATAAAGGAAAAAGATAACGAGAAACCATTCCGTCTATCCTTCCGTTGATCCTTCCTTCTATCCTTCCGTCTAGAACAAACGAAACAACTAAAACTATTATCCCGTCTTATCCCTCTGCTATCCGCCTTCCTTGCCTGTAACAACTATCCGCTTCCATCAACTCTAACATTTTTGCTGCGTTTTTTGCCCCAGTTCCAGAGAAGTAAATTCTGGACTTCATAGCACACGGTTCAATTATTCGAGTTTTTACGGTATTCCATGGGTATTGGTGAGTGGCGAGAATCTTCATGCTTTCTCACTCGCACCTCTCCGCTGCCCGTTGCGGGAGATGAAGTGTGAGGTGAGGGATTGAAGAGAAAGTAAGGACACTTGTATGAGAACTATACGGAGGTGTGGATCGGTAGTAGAAAAGAATTAATGTCCTATATATATTGCACTGCTAGCTATTCTCGATGTAGCGGCATAGTACGGTAGGTACTTACAAGAGGTAACAGTATACAGCCCCAACAATACGGGTACTACTATTCCTCGCGGCATATCCGTCACATTGAAGTAATATTTCCGGTACCCACCCACTTCAGGTATTCTGTTTTAAACAAATTATAGAGATTAAGGGAGGAAAAGGAAAAAAGTATGGAGCTTGTATCCTCATTAAAAACACATTACCCATCGCGAAACCTAGTGGGAAAATGGCTATGAGGTATGGGAAAAGAGTGCTGCAGAGGGGACAGAAGAAAAGAAGAGCAAGCAAGAAAGTGAGGAAGAAGACTCAGGAATATACTTTTAGAGAACAGGTTTCTTAAGTCTGATATGGGTATAGCCTGCAAAGTAGTATAGTAGGTAAGGACTCCATCCCTAGTAAACAATCCCTCTACAATACCAAAAACTGTATTGCCACTTAGGCAGTATACGGACTTTATCTCTTTTCACATTACTATACACCACTGACACTAGCCGCGAAACACAACACAAATGCTATCTTCATATATAAGAATGAAGAATAAGAGTAGCGCGATATAACCAAGTCTAACCAGAACTCCAATGAAGGAAAAAGGAAAAGAAGGGTGGGGAAAAAACATAAGAGTTGACAAACAGTAAATAGCCAGCGGTGAACAAGAAAAAACGCCACCATCAAAAAAAGCCTATTTATATCGAAATCTTGCCTGCACTAACCCCGCACACTTGACAAGTCTTTATGGAATGATATATCTAATAACGAGGATGAAAGGGAGTAGAGGAGGAGAGCGAGGAGAAGGGTAAGAGAGGAGAGGATAAAGCGCCGGTCAAACGCGAATAAGGGGGTGGGTTGGGTGCTGGTAAGATAGGCTCCAGTCATGTTCGGACGAGAGCAGAGTTTTAGGGGCCAGGTGGAAAGAGGCCGATACCACCAGGGTGATTGGGTTGAGAGGGCGATATCTGCGGATATGGGGGTGGAATCATTGCGATCCAATAACCTCGGCTGCTCACTGTGCACTACCGATATGGGCCCGGGTTGGCAGCTAGAGTCTGTGATGTCGGTGTTAGGATCATGAGGGCTGAATTGGATCTCTACCGAAGACTCGTCTGGATGCAGAGCGGTTGGCTGGAGGGATGTCGGGCTACTAGGATCTGTTGAGGCGCAATTGACTTCGTCCCGCTCGAGTGGGATCCTCGCAACTTCGTCACGTCCTTCGGAGAGGGCCACCGACTGTAGGGTTTGTTTCACGTTATCTGGGATAGCGAGGCGGACATGTTTCCGTTCAAAAAGCATCTTTACTACCCCTTCATGCCCGTTTGCAGCCGCCCATGAGAGTGGTGTCCAGCCATATTCGGTGTCTGGCTGGTCAAGATTGACGTCTTTTCGCTCCAAAAGCATCTTTACTATCCCCTCATGCCCGTTCTTAGCCGCCCACGAGAGTGGTGTCCGGCCATATTCGGTGTCTGGCTGGTCAGGATTGACGTCCTTTCGTTCCAAAAGTATCTTTACTATCCCCTCATGCCCGCTCACAGTCGCCCACGAGAGTGGTGTCCAGCCATATTCGGCGTCTGGCTGGTTAGGATTGACGTCCTTTCGTTCCAAAAGCATCTTTACTATCCCTTCACGCCCGTTGTCAGCCGCCCACCAGAGTGGCGTCTGACCATATTCGGTGTCTGGCTGGTCAGGATTGACGTCCTTTCGTTCCAAAAGCATCTTTACTATCCCCTCATGCCCGTTCTCAGCCGCCAACGAGAGTGGTGTCCGGCCATATTTGGTGTCTGGCTGGTCAGGATTGACGCCCTTTCGTTCCAAAAGCATCTTTACTATCCCTTCATGCCCGTTCTCAGCTGCCAACGAGAGTGGCGCCCGGCCGCAACAAGTGTCTGACTGGCCAGGATTGACGTCCTGTCGTTCCAAAAGCATCTTTACTATCCCCTCACGCCCGTTCACGGCCGCCCGCGAGAGTGGTGTCCAGCCATATTTGGTGTCTGCCTGATCAGGATTGATGCCCTTTTGTTCCAAAAGCCGCCTTACTACCCCGTCATGCCCTCCCATAGCTGCCCATGTGAGAGCCGTGTTCCCAGAACAATCGGTTGCATTAACGTCCCATTCCCTCATATCCAATACCGCTGAAACTACCTCCTCGATTGCAAAGAATGCTGCCCCGTGGAGTCCCGTAAATCCTGTGAGTATCTCCGGCCTAAACCATTGGGGCAAGAACGCGTTCCGATCATATTGGTACAGGAGTTGAATGGATATATGCTCATCAAATCTATCGAGAAGCCTTAGTGCAAGTATTTTGATATTCTCTGTCACTTTTTTTCTCGTATGCCTCACCCAATAAATAGAAGCATATTCTAGAAGCGGTGTTGTTGAGGGGGCCCGGCGAAGAGTTGGCGAAAGATCCCGGACAAGCCCGAAATTGAGGTATGTTAGGCAAACCTCCGCAATTGCTGCGTGAGGACTATGGAATAAGGTCGGATCATCCGATAGATACTCCTGAAGGGTGAAGTGCACCAGTCGGACAGTGGACGAAGATACTTCGACCGTGATAAGGCCTAGACAAGATGCTAGGACTATCCGTAACGCAGGAATGTTTTCCAGCTCCAGATCCGCAGATCCTATTTCCACTCCCAAAGCATGACAGAGCTCCTCGGCCCGTAACGGCCTTTCCGAATGCAGCACCCACATCAGGGCCTTAAATCCGAGTACTGATTTATATCCCTTCTGCTCTTTGATTCGCGTTAGGGTTGCCGTGTATGCCTCGCTCAGTCCATTTCCTTGTGTCATCTCAAGTTTCTTTCTTCTCTGGTGAATTGTCACCTCTGCTAGAATAGCATCGATGTTGAGCGAAACTAGGAGGAATCTACACCCAGCCTCCGGTAAGTATGCATGATTGATGCGGTGAGGGTGCCGGATGTTCTCACTCACACATTAGATATCTTTTCCAAAATCACTCTCACAATATCCACCCGTAAGTCATTACTCATCGCCTCCGGCTCGGAATCCCTATCTAACCTCATCTTCACATAATTCCCGATGTCATTCCGGTTAGGGTTGATGGGTATCACAACCACCTCGGGGAAATATCTTTGGACATCTTCCTTGACATGGGACCTCCCAGTGAGGAATATTCTCGTCCCGGGGGACTCCCGAAGAATATCTCTCAGTGACTCGAGAACCTCTGGAACGCGTTTCGGTAAACATTCGTCCAAAGCGTCGAGGCAGATGAAAACCTGTGGTAGTGAAGCAATCACGGTCTTCAACATTCCTATCAGGTCCGCAAGTCGCGGACCTCTACCACCAAATTCCATTTTCCCTTTTTGAAACGCCGCCCGTAGATGATCAGGGATGCCGCCTCTGCCTACCAGCTGCTTCAGAAGAGCTCCAATAATGTTGGTGGTTGTCTGCTCTTGTTGAGAAAGGAAGTCGCAGTACAAGCCTATAACTGCGATATTTTCTTCCTGCGCCCGATCGCACAGGCTGTCGATTACTAGGGAACTAATATTCCGGGCCGTCAATGGCATTCAGTTCCTTCAAAGACCCCCGCCACTTACCTTAGATATGTTTTTCCCACTCCCGGATTCCCGGAACAAAACAAGACAGCTTTATTGGCTCCACCCTCACCGCATCTCCACTCCCGAAACTCGCTCGTTTCTAAAAGCCAATTCCCGATCCCATCGAACCGCTCAGTGCGGACGCCCTGATGTCTATTACTCGGCTCCAGTGGAGAGAGCCAACGCATAATAGGAGCATCCTCATCGGAGATATAGAAATTGTTGAAACTATAATCAAAGTTGCCGCAGCGGGTGCTGCCGTCGCCGAAGCTGAGTGAAATTTGGGCCATGATATTCTACCTGGAATGTTGGTGAATGTAGAAACAGTGTAGCGATTTGCAGGGCACTGGGGGGGTTGCAAACACTCTGTGATTAGAGCTGAAGAGGGGTGATACAACATGTTGTGGCACAATGGCACAATTACATCCAATCTTTTCCATTTTCGCCAAGGCGTATGACTAATAAGAGGTACAAGTATACCTGACAAAGACTTCTTCCGAGTGAGAGTATTTCAACTGCAGGCGCATATCAGAGCCCATTTACCTGAGGTGGCTGTTCCGAGTGGCATGTCTACACACAAGGTTTGTAACTTAAATAGTAGTTAAAATAACCTGTCTTCTCAAGTTTGTTCCGCGGTATGACACTGCATACCCGTATAATCTGGCAAAAGTTGGATTGACGCTATTAAGGATTTTCTTGAACCTGTCCAACTACCGCTGTCTATGTTTAAACTGTGGTGAATTCGCCTTCTTCGCGCCCTCCTGTTGGTTCTGTTGCCTTAGTTTCGCTTTAGTTCAGACTTTGGCCAGATTATATGGTAGTGCACCCCCCGCCACAGAATACCCTTAGAATTCTACAAGCACGGGACACTGTCATGGCTTCAATTTTTATCACATCTGGCGGAAGGCGGCATTAACAAAAACCACCCGAACTATTAGTATTCATCCAAAATAACCACCTCAGAAGAGATGAGAGAGAGCGGAGGTAGGTGGAGGAGACGCGATATGCGAAAGATGCAGGCGGTGGACAGCCAAGCGAATCGTCAAAGGAAGAAAAGCTCTAAATACCCAATCACGTCTGGGGGTGAATCCCTTTCCGCTCCGGGATAGCTCAATTTCCCTCGAATGTTGGCAAAGAACTTCTACTCGCAAATCTCTAAACGTTAAATCACAACCCTGACAGAATATTTGCCTAGATGGTATTCCATGGTGATTGATTGAGTGTCGAGAATCTTCATGTTCTATCACTCACATATCTTGTTGGACTTAGTTTTATCCGCCGTACAGGAGTAGTGCTTCTTTTACTCTTGTTCGCTTCCTTAGTCTTCCTTTTGTTTCCTCAATTTCTAAGCTGCACATTGTTGAACTTATACTTTCGGATATGTACTCTCTATCTTCTTGAGTACGACACTGCTTCCTAGTTCATACTAGTTTCACTTCAATGCCGTCAGAGTTTAAGCTCAATCAGTCAATCATAGATGTAACTCTATGCGCATTAGATTTTTCTTTTGTCTTCTTTTGTTTTCTTGAAGTGGATATGTCTTGTTGCGAAGCATAAATAGCACGCTCTCCGCTTCCTTAGAAAATCAAGCTTCTTTTCTGGTCTGGGGAACACATACATCAACAGGTTATGAGCCCTTAAGCTTCCTGATTTTATTATCAGTACTCTGCATAAAATACTGCCTTTTCTTCGCCTCTTGCGTCATGTCTTCACATTCGGCTACTACAGGTAGCATTACTGAGGGCACCCGTGTCCTCAAGTGTCCACTTCTTACAGCCCACAATTGGACCTTATGGAAGCATCGTATGACGAACCACCTTCGGGCGCAACAGCTGTGGGATGTTGTTGACCCTACTACTTTGACTGAAAAGTCTGCTTCGACTCAGAAGTCTGCTTCAGACACCACGAGAGAGACTCGGGCAGCGGAGAAGGCTGCTGCTGCTGCTATTGCTACATCTGCAGATGATGTGCTCCGAGCAGTGAAGGCTTTGGATCTCATCGAATCACATATTAGTGAAGATCTTCTCTCGATGCTCCTGTCTATGAATGATCCACGGGAGGTTTGGGTCTTTCTTACCCAGCGATTCGAAGCCAACTCGATTGCACATCAGAGTGCTATCCAGCTGTAACAATCCTATTGTTAGGTAGTTGTGCAACAGGCAACGATAGTGATTTCCTATAGTGAGCAAGTCTTCTTGTTTATAATAAGGCGTAGGGGAATACTATCTCTTCAGATAGTACGGAACTGGCTTGCTTGTCTTGAGTCGTTTTACTAGAGGTACTATCTCTTCAGATAGTAAGGTGGGTGGATTGTCGTGCTTGATA
>Ga0307517_10000296_pt1 | contig 86074 bp, 77 predicted proteins | sample 23_EM_MG_FD_194515 | JGI IMG/M metagenome (GOLD analysis project Ga0307517, IMG submission 194515) | Populus trichocarpa ectomycorrhiza microbial communities from riparian zone in the Pacific Northwest, United States - 23_EM | ecosystem: Host-associated > Plants > Roots > Unclassified | place...
GGGCAATATTTTCTTCCCCCCCCCCCCCCCCCCCCCTAGCCGGCATTGCACCAGAGAAAGTCTCACTGCAAGGCTGAGAGCCACAATTTTTGGCATAAAACAACTCTGCTGCCCTCACTTGTTTCGACCCACCTGGAAGCCCTTCACCAGACTACCCGGCCAAAGACCTACCGGTACTGCCGATGCGACTTCCAATGCGCCAAGTTCACACCAGAGCCTTACTCACGACAAGCTTGCTTCTATGCGCAGTGCTTTTGCCGTGCCCTGTGTCCTCCAGCCCCGTCATACCAATCAACTCCACGACGCTGGGACGTCCCCTTACGGCCCTCAATGCCTCTACGCCAACAGATCTACCGGAGCCGCCACCCGACGCCTCCCCAGGAATCAGCGGTATAAGCATTTTTTGGGTCATAATGCCCTTGTCAGTGGCATGCATGGCTCATCCGATCGGTTCTGCCTGTGGCTTCAAAGTTACAGGTACCTATCGTCATGGAATTCGGATTGGGCCACTTATGTCCCTGTTTGACACTCTGCACCTATTGCACGAGATATACCACTGCTACAGAAGCACAGGAGATGGTGGCAGCGTACTCCGCCGGATTCACAATGCTACACGGAAGGTTGTAAAAGGGCGACTGGACAGCCGTTGGGCGATAGAACAGGACAATGGCAGCAACCCACAAGGCAGCCCGCAGACCGCGACCCTGCTCCGTCGCTTTGAGAAATGTTTCTATAACACCCCGATTAGGCACCTGTTCTCCGCGGTGTTGATATTACAGTATGCCAAGCTTTGGGGCTTCCATGGCATTCCCATGTCTTTCTCCTTGGCGACTGGATATTTTGCTTCGTGGATCATCATGGAAATGATACTGCTATTCGCTGAGGGCCAAGCCGCTCTCTCAAGCTCAGATTCGAGCTCCTTACCGACTATTTCGGTTTCAGTCGGGAGAGGGGTATTCTTTCTCCAGAGTATCGCGATCCTCGTTGTAATATCAATGTTGCTCTTGAAAGCACAGAGTAAGTTCAAATTTGTGCCAAAGCAAGGAGAAACAGCAAGCTTCGATATCCGCTCCGCCGTGTTTCTGATTATTTCGGTATCGCTCATGTCTTTGGTAGATAGCATGCCTCTCTTTGTTGGAATCTCCCTTATGTCCGGATTCTATGTCTCAGGCCACAGGGATTCGAGAAAAGTTTCCGATCTTATCGGTCTGTCCATGGCCATTGCCTATGTTTCCATCATCACCTCCATGTTCTATACCAGTTGGATTGTCGGAGCAGCTCATCTTCCATTCGTTTCTTTCATCACGATATTTTATGCATATCTTCTATGTCGGCGTGGGGAGGAAGGGGCAGGGAGGCGGGAGGGATGCCGGACCATGAAGCGTCTCGAACCATTGTTGACTTTCGGTAGTTCGTCTTTGACATATGCTGGAGGGTTGCTCTTCTTTTATGCTTTTGTTTTCAACCCGGAGGATACGTGGAAGGCTAGTTGGACCGAATATTTTCCTTGATGCCTGGAGGGGTGCAGAGTAGACCGAATGTGATCTATAGCCGGGATAGCAAGCAAGAGAAGAGGTCGCACTAGAGTATATATTTATGCCGCCACCTCGAGTGCGGGCTGTCCCTATCCCCCCGTTGCGTGATGTGCAAGATGGGTGGAGCCATAACCTGGAGATATGACCGGAAGAGCTTTAACCCCCTTCTTTTCTTCCTTTTACCACGACCCAAAGCGCCTAAAACGTGTACAGTACCAAGGTAGGTAGGTGCATTCCGTAATGCCCCGACCTACAAGGGGTGGAGGGTTATGAATATACAAAAAAAATTCTGAAGGGTGGGTGTTCAATTCTCCGTCTCCATGCAATCCCCAATCTTAGACCGGTGTAACTGTGAGTGTGACCTTGAATCATTAAAGCAACTAGTACCAGAGCCATTATCTGGGATATCGAGCAAAATGGATATTCAATGAATATTGTTTATGCTTCAGCTGAGAGTGAGAAGCCATAAGCAGAAGGTAAATTTATAGATCCCACCGACCTGTCAACGACATAGTTAGCCGAGGCATTTGAATTGTTTTTTGTTGTAGACCACGATACAAAGACAGGTAATTACCCGGTGCCAACCACATGAGGTCAGGAGCATAGCGCTGGCAACAAGTGGCAAGAAACACAGACGTTACGACTAAGCCTCCATTATTCAAGGTGACCTATCATACATTCAAAGTTTCTCGAAGGATTCAATAGAGTAGCTGATTTCATCCAAGGGCAAACAGAGATGAGAAGAAACAAAAGCGTAAAGTGACGGCAAAACTGTAAGAGATGGAAATATCGGTAACCACAAAGGACACCGGTGTGAATGACATTTCTGCACGATTGTGGCAACCCCTATGCCATGACAGTATTTACTGATGGCCTTGATGATTGAGGCTATATCAATAGACTTGCAACACCAGTAGAATTGGCCTGAGAGTCACCCACCTTAAAATATGTGGCTAGATTGTATGCTCCATAATATGCTATCTATCGACTCTATTGTTTTTTTCGGTTGCTGTCTCTAGCTCTGTATTATACTCCTTCCTATTTAATTCTACGGTCACATTTACTTCTCGTGGGGAATAAGGCACTATCTGCAATGTTTTGCATCTCATCCGTTTTCATTACGGAGGACACCGGCTAGGTACAGCCGTACGGCTAGGCACAGTCAGTATAAAATTTTTATATCGAATTGAGGTTGTGTTGCTTTATTCCATCCCTGGTGTGTTTCCTTTTTCCTAGCCATGAACCTTTTAGGTTCAAGTATTACAGAGTACCGGTAGTATGTACCAGAACGGGTGGAGGGGAAGTGTAACCCCCCCCCCCCACTTCGATTCTTTCAATTGGCACAAGGCACTCGCCGAGACCCTTTTAAAGTTTAGAGCCAGGATAGACTAAATATTTGTACGCAAGCCACCCTGTGACCAGGGGGGCTACACGCTTCCCCCCATCACCCCCGACACCATACTGAAAGTTGAAAAAAAAATCAACACGGTCAGGAATTGAACTCGAAAGCTTCAAAATACATCTCCCTCATCTATCCCCCTATCCACTGCGAAATCCAATAGAGGTATCATATTACATACAAAATGCACCTTGGTCCGCATTTTAAGCGCCTTGCATGGTACAGTAGGGTACAAGCACATGCAGATGGGTGGGTTATCGAGAATACACTCCAGCTTCTTAAATCTCGGCTGGGAAGACTTAAAACGCTTGTTGAAAATCAACCCGTTGCATCGATACTGACACTGTCGGCCTTATTGGACTAGCTTACTTCCCATTGATATACGATAAGTGTTTTGGATTCTGTCAGATGATGAATTGTCTTACTAGATCAATCCTCTAAAGACGCCGGTAAAATTACCGGCTTCAATATTCGGCTTAGATGCACTGTCGTCGCTTTTAAGCCACGCATAATGCCCGTTTTTAGAGAAAGAATCGAATAATTTCAAGCATTGGTCACTGGCTGTCACTCGAGCTGCAGCACACCCATGTTTCTGACCAGTTTGGGCTAGCTACTAGTGAGGCCTGAGCTGAAAGTCCGGCACAGGATGTGGTAGAGGGAGCAGGGAAACTATAAAGGGAACGACTGCCATTGCGAGGAATGCGATATGCTATAGAGGTAAACCCGAGATTTATTCCAGCATTTTTAGAGATATTGCATGGGGTCATGCGTATTGGATAAGGTGGTTTCCGCAGAATTTTTTACGAGACACACATTCAGTTCGGGAGAAACCCGACACCTTAAGACAACAAAAGAAAGGAAAACGATTCAAAAACCCGTGAAGCCTTCCAAAAGCGACATCCCACTAATAGCATGCATACCCTTGCGCCTCAATATCCAACCCATGAGCCCGAGTACCTTGAAGATGTGCAGGAGTATCGTCCCCGCCCACCTCGGCAGCAATACTCATACCCGCAGCCTCCGTGGTAGCCACTGAAGCGGTCGGCTTACACCTCCTTGTCTGGCCAAGATGCTTCCCGATCTCTGCCGCCTGCCCGGTGAGCCTGATCTGAATAGCGTCGGTGAGCTGACTACCCCAGGTGATCTTGTTGCCATTGGTATCCTTGATGGCGGAGACATTGTACCCATAGGATTCCGGAACTTCGAAGACCGCGCGGACCCAGTGCGCCGGCCGGCCAATGGAGGCATTCTCCGGTGTGCCGCGAGTGAATTTCCAGAACGTTTGGACGTCCTCGTCGTCTGGCGCCACGAATTGACTGCCGTCGAAACTTTCGAGGTACAGACCTACCGGATCCGCCAGGGTTATGAGGGGGCCTTGCCAGGCGAGGGTGTTTACGTTTCCGCCGATCTGTGCAAAGTTAGCTTAGGCGCGAAGAGGTGAGCGGAGGGTGTTGAGGGTTACGGTTGGATCGGAATTCCTGTAAATACCGCCGTATTGGCTGCACCTGATCAAGCGATCGTAATCGTGAATAGGGGTGCCCGAGGAATCAACACGGAGAACTGTTGCGTCGGCGCCGAGTTGAATTTCAGCTTGCAGGGTGTTTGCAGACTGGATTAAGTGCATTATTGACCCCGTGGTTGTGCTGTTGTTCCATTTGTTCGTGCGGTTGTAGCGGCCTGACTTGTAGAGGTCTTCTTTCTTGATCTGGCTAGCATAGTCTGGGTTGTTTTCCTTGTAAAGTTGTAGGAGGGTGTCGGGTTGGAGAGTTGCCAATGCTTCCCAGTACTAACCCATTTTTTTAATACCTATATCACCCAGGATAGTGGGAAGGGTGAGATGAGATATACCTCTGGACCCTCACAAGTAAAGACAACTTTCGTGATCTCCCCCTTGTCATTCCGGAGAACAGACCACTCGCAGTACTCATCTTGGTAGTCCCTACTGGAGTCTGCGACTTTCCATCTTTCTTTCTCCGGGGTGTTGTGCTTCACAGTGTTTGGGAACGCTGTCCAGGTAATTGACTTCTTGGCTATTTCACCCTCCGTGGAGTGCTCAGTGGCGTTGTAGAATTGGGTAACTTCTGGGGTCGAGGCGCTTCTGTTCATCCATTTGCTAATGTAGTCTTTTGACCATTTGTCTGCACTCGCCTTGGTGAAGTCGGTGAGGTAGGCTGGGGGGTTGAAGTACGGGAGGATAGTCATAATTTTTGATTTGTGGTTTCCTTGATAGTGGGAGAAGGCAAAGCGTATATCTCTATGGGAAGGCTTTATGAAGAGGTATCCGAGCTTGTGGCTTGAGTGAGGCAAGAAGGAACAGACGGGAGACCTTGGGGTTTATATATAGTGGACAGGGTATCTATAGAAGACTTCAATATCCGCATCATCACCAAGCTGGGTTGGGCCGGAAGTTCTCTAGTCTAGCTTACTTACCTCCGGATAGCCTCCTACCAGCCGGGATAACAGTCCCTTCAGGCCCAGTCACGAACATATCATTCGTGCATTTGACAGGACTCTTCAGCTTGCCTCAGCCAAGAAACCATTGACAACAACTATTCCTCGGGATCACCAAGATCTACGAGGGATTTTTCTCAGCCCACCACGGAGGAAACGGGATCCAGTAGGCACGAAGAATGCATCAAGCCTGCTTTCTCCTACAGGGATATTGATAATCGCCTCGTTCGAATTTAAATTTCAGATTGCAGAAGCGCGGATTACCGCAAGCAAAGCTATTAAGAAAGGCTCCAGACCGCGAGGCGTACGGTGCATCCAAGAGACGGCCCGGCAACATGCCGTGCAATAGACTGGCTACAGTGGTAGGGTGGGACTGTGGGGTCAGAGCAATGCCGAAAATGACAGTGGCGAATCAGGATGCCATTGAGCATTGCGCGATACGACTATTGATCTACTCATGCAACATAGCCATCACTAGGTGCTGTTTTGCGGCGGGATTGCTTAAACGGAGGTCCACAGAGCTCGGCAAAGATATGCAGAGCTCTACCGAACTCATACGGCCCCACCAGAGTCCGCGTTTTTCGGGTTTGTTACACGATTATTCAATCCATACTAGTAGACGGGAACGGATATTCGAGGAGGCAATTAGTTCAGATACACAATTGAATCATTCGCCGTAGGCCCGTGAGTACGAGTATCTCACTATCCGACTGGCAACAAAAAACTGATAGACAACGGCACCTCACTACAACTTCCCCGCTCTCCCATGATGAATTTATTATGCTGCTCACAGAATCATGCATGAAAATAGCACCTTACAAGACTGAAAGCCAGCTGAACCTCGGAGGGATCAGCAAAGAGTGAAAAACCATAAGACCCCCCTCACCGTCCAAACAATCCATAACGTGCGGTAAACGCTATGACAAAGAAATACACTACGCAAGCCAGCTCCTGCACGGCTAGTATCTTACGGTAAGGAGCAGATCAAAAGCTGCCGGGCTTCAAGGAAATGGTTGATGTTCAATTATGGTTGGGTTTTAGCTCTGTCTTGGCGTTTCTCTGCACCGTTTCTGTTCTAGGCTGCCTTCGGTTAGGTTGCTGATGTGGTTGCTTTTTCCCGGCTTGGCCTGTCTATGCGATTAAGGTAAGGGGACCTCAGCTCTGTACGGGTATTTAGAAAGAGTTAGTGTAGGGGAAGACGAATTCAAGTTGTTACCTGCAAGACGCGGGATCTTGGGCTGACCTTCATGAATGCAGGTTTGACCCAGTAAGGCTTTCGCAAACAGCCATTTTGCTAGTGAGGTAGTACAGCGGCATAAGTTGCCGTTTGAAGAGATACTGTATCCAAAGTAACGCAGCTTACCCCGAATTAACGTCAATTCTTTGCAGAATCTTCAACGCCAGCAAGCAGGTCGATTATTCTGACTAGCCAAATTCTTGTTGGTTCATAAGTTCAGCTCAGAGCGAAGAGAGAGCATATGGGAGGGGTAGCTCCGCCACCAAGAGGACCAGAGCATGAAATCCTACGGATTCTAAAGCTTGGTCGACCCCACCAGCCCCCCTTTCCCTCTTGAGTTCGGCAGACGAGAAAGGAAAAAAAAATCATTATATCGAACCCCAACACTTAAATACAATGGCCGAATGCGGAACAAACACTCACCTGTAGTCTGAGCAATACAAATTACCCCACGATGCATCAGAGGGCCCTCAATCACACTCAGCTGAGAAGTGCTATTCTGAAATACACAAACATGCCGTCTCCGGAAGTGCTACATAAACGCCTTATGAGAGAGGCTAGCGAGACCCCGGAAGCAAGCACCCTTTCACAACATGTTTTCTCAAGCAAAGTCTTCACCGCAGCTCTCTGGCCCTCCCCCGCATTCTTTGCCCCCTCCTCCTCCTGCCCCTCGTTCGTATCCTTGCGGATGTCCGATTCCGTAGACCTACTTTGTAACACTGAACAGACGGTGAAAGGGCAAGCGGAGATGCCCCCGGCATATCCCCCAGAATAAACTTTCCGGATGGTTCCCCAGTTAGGAAAGAAGTGCAGTTCTAGGGACACGAGGTGCCAGGTTGCATACTTCACGTCGTCACCATATCTTCAGAGTTTGGTCACTTGCTTTCCTTCTTGCTTTGTCGGGACGACTAGCCCATAACTTACCCAGATGTAACGTACCACGACTGCAATTGCAGAAGGAAATGATTGGGGAAGCGTAAAACCACTGCAGATGCAATTGCTGGAAGGGCTCTTTCTGGTACGGAACAACCTGGATTCTCCGAAAGTGGGGTAAATTATGGTTCTCTCCTCGGCGAACACTCAATCCGTCGATCTCACACACGGCAAGTATCCAAGCACGGTAGCTCCACTACTCGCACTCCTACAAGCGAGGTTCCGCTTCTAAAGTTAAGTTCTGTATGTCTCGTCTCAATTCCACGCTACTATAAGGAAGGAGGGAGGGAGGCGAAGGGAAGGAAAGTGAGGGGGGGGGAGAATCTGCGCGGCATGGCGTCCAAAGGATCCGTGGTTGGGTGACACCGGTCATCCGGAGCAACCCACAAGACAGGGAGCACAGGACGCTACAGTGACGTGACCGGAATAGTTGAACCTCGCGGCAAGACGTTCAGAATTCCCCACTTTGGAAAACGGGATGGAATCACCCCGCCCGCTTTCAGCCCTCCGCTGAGACATTACCGGGAGAGTTAGCCGCAACGTCCTTCGGAACACGTGAAGCTCAATCGCCCCAGTTCATACAAGTGTGGTGTTCGCACAATATGCAAGTCGCAACCGCGCCCAGCCCGCCCTAACGATAAACGAGTGCAGATCCAATAAAACGATCGACTCGATGCCTCGATGCCCCTCCCAACGACCAATCAAAAGCTTTTATTTTCAAATCTGATTTTATTCCCTAGGAGAATGCCCATGTCTGATCTAAGCTTGATCCGAATTTTGTTTTATTTTGCTTTCAGTCAATTGCATTGCAGATTTTCTTGTCTCGATCTTCAATAGCCCTTTTCTCTCAACTGAGCCCGCCAGGATCCGCATACTGTATTCTGCAAGTTTCGAAGAGTTTCCAAAAAAAAAGAACCACTACTCGCGCGGCCGAGTCGCTATTGGACACCCACATAGAGTAGTAATCGGGGAGCTAATAAATGGACAACCCGATGGTGCCAAGTTGAGTGATGCAATCTGATACATTGGAGGGAATTGTGTGGGCATGTGATTATCGCCTACTGATCGATAGGCAATGTGGGGCTATGGTTTTTCTTGTATCATATTTGATTATTAATTGTATTATCGGGCATGCGCTTGATATTGGCCCCCCCGATCACTACTCTATGTGGGTGTCCAACAGCAACGAAGCCGCGCGAGTACTGTACTCGTATGCTCGAGCCCTCACTAGGGCCAAGCAAAAGGGCTAGATTTCGGTAGTGTGCAACAGCAGCCCTTCGCGAAACGTCTTTGACACTACGAGTATCTATTACGCAGAGAGGGGAAGACTCTTTGTTCGCAAAAAGTCGAATGATTGGGTGATTGATATATTTTTTCCTTTTTTTGTCTCTACGTTCTAGCTCTTTAACAGACGGCACGAGTGTGGTGCCTAAGCAGCTCAGCTGAGTTTAGATGCTATTATACTAGTTAGCCTACATACCAGACTCCTGCAGAATATGCCTGTGATCCTGAGATGAGCGCATAATCAGCTAGGGCAAAGATGGGGGAGCATTAACAATCTCTCGTGGATTCACAAAATAATTGGAAGTGGACCATCACGCGGTCGGCCCAACCTGTTTGGGCATAGAGATATGCTGTGATCTACTGGATATCTATCCACTTTTGGGGGACTGCTACTATTTGCCGCATTTCAGTGTCCTTCTGGGGGTGAATACGGGGACCAAAGGCACTAGCTCTCGTATTCCCAACTACAACAATTTCAGCCTTGAGTTCCCGATCTCAGCCAAAAGCCAATGATTTCATTTATCTAAAGGGCATTTCCAACTCTATAATCTCAATCTCCAGGGCTCTCGCCATCCCCATTTCCATAACTCTCTACCAATACCTCAAGCCATCATGACATCCACACTGTACTCTCTTATCGAGGGCCGTGACCTCGTCCCCACGCGCATCGACGACCCAGTGGCAGCGGGCTTGACAGATTGGTTCGGAAAGTACCTTGTCGAGCACGAAAATTCTCAATACCCTACTACCTTCAGAAGTCTCCTTACAGACATTATCCCTCACAAGACTTGGGTCCCGTTCGCCGTCGGCGATGGAACTTACCTCAATTATAAGCCTGAGAATGCCAATATTCCTCGAGATTTGAGGTTTGTGGTTGTGGCTACTCCGACGAGCCCGTCCACCACTAACCCACGGGGGTGGCCCGAAGATGCTATCGTGGCGGACGTTAATCACGTTCAGCCACAGGCGTTTAAGAAGGGTATGCCTACGTTGTTCATAGTTGGGAGCACGGCATTCGACAGCGAGACGGTATTCTTGCAGATGGCAAGTTGGGAGCCGACCAGCGGGAACTTAAATTTCTACCAGGTATCAACCCCTTCTGCTCCCTCCCCTCAGTAGCCACTGAACCCACACTAAAATTGTTGTGATTGCGTACAGCGGGATATAAAATTCTCCAACGAGTCTCCGGAATACCCCAGTTGGTTATACCTAGGCTCCTCTAGTGATGCGTTCGAGCCAGACACACGAGGAAAGGGGCCGTTCGACGGGCACGTCAACGGAACTCTTGTCATGAAAGAGCTCAACACCCCATGGGTCCATTGGAACAGCATGAAGTTCAATTTCTCCCAGACATTCCCACCAGATTCGCCTCTCCGTACGGAACCATTACTCAACCCTTCGAATAATCCCAACAGCTTCGACTTTCTTGCCGGCGCAGACCGTTTGGAGCCAATTGTCAAGAAAGCAGCAGATAAATGGTAACTTCTTGGTAATAAACAATCCAGAGCTTATTTTAACTTGGAGTTTATTACAGGTTTGCTGTGCGTGAGATAAAGGACTTTGGCCCTATCAGTGCGCCCACACCAACAATTACCCATGTCCGGGGCTGGATCCAGCATATCCTCGATACTACCACAATAAATATTAATGCCGCAGGTGTCAATTCAGAGGTAGTCATTGCAGACGAGGGTGACTTCTGGACCCCACAGGGGATGTTCTATGATTCCCAGGCTCTGGAAAACGTTGTTGATTCCCTTGGCACGACCGGCTTCGAGGTATGTAGTGCTCCTTTGGGTATTTAGTAGTGTGGGAGACGCGAGCTAATATTGCTACGAGCAGATACCCCAATTAGGCGCCGTTTCGTCTAAGCACTATAACGCCACTATCCAAAACATTAACTTCGCGCTAAAGACGCTGGCTACTTGGAAGCCGGAGACCGTGGCGTTTAATCACGAAGGGCAGGTGCGTAATACCCGTGCTGTAGACCCCTGTCATTTATGACTAGTAAAGCTTACGATTACAACAGTCTCCATGGACTATTCTAGTCCCAAGCTTAGAAGATTATCAAGGCTATTTACATATCAGAGATACAGGCCTATTGAATCACAAAACACTGGCCTCATTATTGATGGTAGACTTTTAGTAAGTCATCCTCTGTCACTCGAGATCCCTAACACTAAGAACCCCTGTAAAATAGCAACCCAATCTATTCCTGGCGTAAACATCAATTGATGCGACATATCCCCTCGATAACAACCCGTGTTGATGACGGCTTTACCCTCAGTGATGACCTACGTCTAGCAATCAGCCTAACAGAGGAAGCAAAGATCCCGGGAACTCCAGAACACGAGTTCATACAGAACATCAGTCTCCCAGACGATACATACGACAAGATCTTTGCGCAGCGAGTCATCGATTACCTGAACAAGATCAAAGAAAAGCTCGCTACTCAGGAAGGCGTAGACCAGTACATGTTGCTCTCAGAGTCCCGGCGTAGAATTTTTAGACCGCACCCGGACAGCTACGGGGGAGAGACCAACCCGCTCTCTGAGTTTCCAATGACCCTACCCTACGCTACTGGGTTACCAGCAAACTCCCCCTTCCAGGAAATGACTGAGCAAGGTGAAGTCGTCGTCATGCATGAGAAAGGCCAAGCACTGTACATGAGAAAGATCCTCGAGCGACGCGAAGATAAGTTGCAGCGATTTGCGAACGTCCAGAGCCCATGTGGTGCTTTCAGAACTTCCATGTGCCCCTTCGCGGGATACCATATGCCAATTCTCAACGGCATTAAGGACAACGAACCGAAGACTTCCAAATTGTGGGTGGATCCCAAGAACCCTATTGGCGCACCGGGCAATGCCAAGTGGGCTGGGGCGAAATCGCTTGTTTGATCTGGTGGTGCTAGTGCCAGTACTCGGGCATGGTCATAAAGGCCGGAAAAAAAGATCGGCAGGGTCAGGTGGGGTAGTAGGAAGATAGTTTTCATCAGTGGAAAAATTGTGGGCGGCTTGGGGGACACCAGAAATCTGCATTGAAAGAGTAGGTATCTTCAAGTATCCATACACAATTCAATCTATTCATTTATATGAGTCCCTTAAAAGAGCCATTCCAAAAGGCCCGATTCATTCTCCTTTTAGCCTCAGCTTAGCCTTATCCCTTGGACGCTGTGAAACCGTCAAATATCGTCCCACGCACACCAAACCCCATCCCAGAATGATTCGAGCCTTGTGATCTGCTGAGCATGTTTTGGACTCGCTAAGGGTGTTGAGTAATTTGTGAGACCCCACTGTGCTACCGGCTACCACAAACTGTATTTAGTCTCAGCTGCGTTCTCTTCTCTATGTATGATAACCATCATCATCATCACTCCACACATCGAATAGCGAACACACTTCAGTTTTCCTATCACCCACGTTCCGGGTCTCTTCTCACGACGCTCGCCTCACGGCAGCCTCCTAGCGGTGCTTGTACGGCGGCAGTTGTCCCTGCGCACGACCAGACCTCCATCAATTTGAACTCTTCAAAAACCGAGGATCAGTTTCTCTGACCAAGTTCAGAGATTTAGAATTGCAGCTAAACCCAGAGTGCAACCACTCCAAGTCAGCAACATCACCTACTTTTCCGTGACCCCTAATTGATCAAGGCTCCTAATCCTTGTTTCGCCATCCAAAGTTTTCCGACCTCCTTAACCATACCAGAGAATACTTCCTCCGGAGGCCGAGAAGATCATGGATCCTCAGGAGCTGGCTACGAGAGTCCAGGGACCTGGAACTCAGCAGCCGACTTGGGACGATCATATCGCTGGGCTGTTCACCAAGCCTTTCTGGATTCCCGAGGGTGCCGAGCGGGATAAAGTCACTGCGCGCTGGATCAGGTCTATGTACGGGTACATGATGGATCTCGAGAGCTATGAATCTGTCAAGAAGTGGGCTGTAACTACTTACTATCATCTCCGTGGCAGGTCCATGCCTCTTCCGGGAGATCTTGGAGAGAAGGAGTACTTCCCCAGAGAGGCTTGCGAGCTAATTCGTTTGTGGATCAACCAAGGTATGCGTAAGACTAATAAGGACGAAATTGAGCTCAGGGAGGAAGAAATTGAGGATATCGATGAATCGGAATGGGAGATCCCGAGGGTTAGGAAGGATATACTTGAACTCACCCAAGATGAGTTGGATTACTATCGAATGCAACTTGATGATGTTCTCCGTGCAGGCGATCCAGACAGCAACTCTCCGTGGCAAAAGCTGGGAAGTATCCACACGGAATGGTGTCTGCATTACCAGGAAGCTTTCTTGCCTTGGCATAGGGCACACCTCTTGTTCGCCTTCCCCCATCTTACATGAACCAAGTGAAAAAATTATCTTAACACATGGACAGGTACATGGAAAGTTTGATAGGCTGTGCCATCCCATACTGGAACTTCTTCGCAAAAGGTGCAGGCGAGTACGGCAATCCAAGCGCAGGGATCCCTCAAGCCTTCCTCGATGAGGAGTACAAGCACCCTCTCACGGGTCTGATGCGCCCGAATCCTCTAAAATATGCATGTGCCAACAGCGGCATGTCCAAAGCCGCCATATCCCCAAGCTACCAGGGCGAGTTCAAAGACGCAAAATCAAAGAGATACGTTCAACGCGACCCGCTCCTGACCGGTGGGGGAACCGAGGAAGAGCGCCGTGAGAAGATCTCAAAGGTCAAGCTCTACCAAGACCAGATCCTAAACGCGCTTACTTGGCCCATATTCTCCCAACCGCAAGGACTATACGGCTACCCATGGGCAAACATCCAATCCTTCGACCCTCCACCCAGCGACGATGAATACCCCAACCGTGAAGACTTTGACGGGCTCTTCGAACAGCCGCACGATAACTTCCACGGGTGGATCGGCCCGGACATGGCGGACAATTCGTACACGGCTTTTGACCCGATCTTCTGGTCGTACCACGCGAACGTGGACCGCATCTTCGAACAGTTCATCCACGACCACCAGGAGGCTACCTTCTCTTCCATATTCCCGCTACAGCCATTCACCGGCGCCCGCGCTAACAAAATGAACCTTGGAGACCCGCGCAAGCACATATACACCACCATTGGGGATATGGCCAAGACCAGTCTGGCCCTAGGGTACTCCATCGCGTCGCCCGTGCATCAAGACTGCCCGCCGAGGATGGTGCTCTACGGCCGTGAGGGCCCCACTGCGGGCTCGAAAACTCCATACGTGCTGTTCCAGGGCGTAAAGTGCACCACTGAATCATACACCGTCGACGTGTATATCGATTGCCCTGAGACCAGTAGACTGGCGTCAGTTTCAAATAAACACTATGTAGGCAGACTGACACGCATGGGAATGGGTGCTAGCGCCAGTAAAGGTCGGTGCATAAAGAAAGGGGTCACAAGGGTGCTGAATGCTGCTGGGGCAGCGGAGTGTCTAAGTATCAGAGATGATGCGGACCCGGTGCTCTCGCAGGTGGTTACCGATATCAAGAGTGGTGAGACGGTGCCAGAGGAGATGTATAAACAGTGGGATGGGTTTGTCGGAAAGTTGGTTTGGGGAGCGGCGATGCCGCAGGGGAAGGGTAGGAGGGTTGAGAAGCCCAGGGGGTAATGCTTTTGTAGTATACACATCGCAGCACAGACTGACCTGATAAGGGAGATGGATATGCGAGTTTTTGTGTTCATTTTCGTGGAGGACTGGGGAGTAGCCCGCCGGCGATAACGAATTCCGTATCTTATCATACTGCACTCTACATTCTTTCGCATTTATTAGCCTAAACTGACCCAACCGAGCCCCGAAATTAGCATCGATGACTTCTTTTTTTTTCAAATTAATTCCACTGAATCCCACTCTGCAAAACATTATTCACAAAAAATCACTCGTGGGACTGTCGAATATGACTTGAATCACAAACCTCTGATGCAAATTCCAAGCAAAATGGAATCAGCCCGTAAACACCGGCCTACCGCCTATAGAGCCTTGTTACCTGAGTGCTTCCCTTCCTATCTATCGATCTAACGGTACAGTAACATGACTTAGCCCAAGACCCTTACGGCGAAGCGCAGCCTCCGTGAATACTACCTTTTTAATGCCCCTCCCTCACTCCTTCCCATCCAGTTGAGCACTGCAAGCCAATAGACACCGTGACGTGTTCAAACCACCTCCGCAATACCAGCTTTCCGCCTAAACAGTCGCTGATATACCTTCCCCTCCCCCCTTCAGTCGCCCCCCGACGAACGAAAGGTTGGTGTGTGAAGGAGAGTAAAATAAAAAATTAAAGCAAGAAAAAAAGAAGGAGCCCCCAATATCGCCGAAATGCCGCTCCGGCTATAGGTATTGGCGTACGAGCCAAGTCGATGAAGATCGGCGGGAATGGCAGATTTACCATCGAGAGAGCCTTGTTTTTGCTTGATGCAGGGTTATGTCCCCGTGCCCCCCCTTGAGGGTTGGATTACTCGGTACTCACTATGAGTGCGATATGATACGGTGCCTCTATGGCATAATAGCTTTCTCGGCGGGTGTGTGTGTGGGCGGGGGGGAGGGGAGATGGGGAGGAGACACGAGTACTGGACAGTAAGGGACGGTTCCGGAAGGGCTTTTAGTGGTACCTGCGGTAGGGCATGTAGGTTTTAGGGTCGAGTTTTTCAACCAGTTGTATTTACTTGTATGGTGCGTTTCACTTACAACATGCACCGTGCTTGATGCAACAGGTAACGCTCAACCCTATGAGGAATTAGGGCTAGATAGAAATAATGTATTGTAATATTAATATGATTATCATAGAATAAAATTACAGACAATTTATATATTCACCCTTAGCCTCTATTTAGCCCCCGAATGCAATTCATCAATTGCGGTAAAGATGTCAGATCCAGTTAATGCATCTACACTACGGAGTCGAGCAAGAAGAGAGCGAATGCGACTCACACGGTTGGCCCCTCAAGTTGTCTAAGCAGCCCAACCAGGTGCCGCTTTACTTGACCCTGTTATCCCGGCTGGTATTATTCAATCCCCTTAGACTCTTTCAGTAGTAATTCTATAGAGGCTAATATTTATATAACCAGTACTTCCTGGTACTTTGAGAGTACACAAATATCGTGCCCGAATGCTTGCAGCTGCCATAGCTGCTTCCGAGTTAAACAGCAATGCTGAATCCGCTCCACCCAGGACCCCTGGAGCTCTCGCCGACTCGGAGTCTATACCAGCCCAGTATCCCATGGAGATAGAGGACCCTGGTACTGCTCATATCAAGGCAGTTGCGAAGTGGCCTTATAGGCCTGGTCAGAAGCGAGTCCCCTGAACAATTCAACTTGATATTCTCAAGGCTGCATCGAAGGCACTAGCGAAAATTGTGAAGCCTAATGGGCGAAAGCCCAAGGTTCATGGCCTATTTTATACTTGGCATTACCAGGTTTTCCTGTTTTTAGGCCTTCAAATTCAGCAAGAGCAAAAAGCCCTGGCAGGGCCGGACCTCTTTAGTGGTATAATTCCTCTATTAGAGAGCCGAAAAGTGCTGGCTAGAAAGGTTGTTACTGGAGGTGGATGGGGTACTTGGATATGTCGACGAATTATGCGACAGGAAGTTTCCTGGGTAAAGAGGCGTTCCATTCCTCAACCTAAGCCAGGGAACCATGGGAAAATTGTAAGCATGCTTGAAGATGCTGATACAATACTGGCTGTCCGTACTTACATCAATTCTATTGGAGATAGTAAGTCTTCTAGCAATTGCTTTGTACTTTTATTTATATAATCTACAATGATAAAGTGTCGAGCTTAATGCTAATAAGAAAACATTAGAGTTAACATCCAATGGCTTGGCGAGGGCAGTTACAGAGTATTGGAGAGCGCACCATGACGATATTGCCAACCGTTCAGTCGATAACGTAACAAGAGAGGTTGAAAAAGCCATATCTTCTATAACTGCTACCTGATGGCTCAAAAAACTGGGTTTTAAGTGGAAGGAGTATCGTAAGGCAGTATACAATGATGGCCATGAATGTGATGATGTACAAAAATATCGAGATGAAGTTTTCCTACCCATTCAGGAGTCATATAAGGATCGCTTGGTCACTTGGGATGAAAATCTACAAGAAGAACCTAATTATGCTCTCGAGTCTGGAGAAGAGCAACCTTTGATATTCATTACACAGGATGAGTGTACCTTCAATGCCAACGATGGCACACATTATCTTTGGGTCCATCAGGAGCACCAACCTCTAAGGAAAAAGGGCCGTAGCAAGGGGCTTCATGTGTCCGATTTTTTGACACCGATTGGAAGGCTTGGAAGTGGTGAAGTATATGTGACATTAGCATGTGGGGGAGATATTTGGTGGACCGGAGAACACCTGTTCGAGCAAGTTACAACAACAGCAATCCGAGTATTTGAGGCCCAATTTCGAGGATGCCCAGCACTCTTTGCTTTTGATAACTCCCGAAATCACCTCAAGTATGGCGATGATGCTCTCCGTGTATCCGAAATGAACCTAGAACCTGGTGGAATCACCAAAAAGGTTATGCGAGACACATGGGTGACTGATGTACGGGAACCAAACGGTGGTTATATGCAGTCTATGAAACTACCCAGTGGTATACCTAAAGGACTAAAGCTTGTACTGATTGAAAGAGGCCTCTGGCCCCATAATCAACTACATTTCCTAACGGAGTGTTCAATCCCCGCCTCAAATGGGAAAAAGCCAAAGTTAAATCCTGCTTGCCTACAATGTGGAACTTGTTGTGCTCGGGCCTTACTGGCAGCCTAGCCAGACTTTCAGGCTCAGAAGCCTGAACTTCAAGAAACCATTGAAAAGGCTGGCCATCTTGTCATTCTCTATCCTGCTTTTCATTGCGAGATCAACTTTATAGAGTACTTTTGGGGAGCAGCTTTGCACTACACCCGAAAGCATTGCGAATACAACTTTGAATCATTACAGTTACTCGTTCCTGAGGCTCTAGCCTGCATTCCTAACACCCTGATCTGGAAATATCATGCAAGAACAATTCGAATCCTGGATGCATATCATAGCCATGTGGTATATGCCTCACCCGAATATGAAAATCTTGTCCACAGAAAGTACAAGTCTCATCGGCGTGTTTCAGCTAGGTCTATGGAGTTGGAGTAAACTATTAATCAATGCTTTCACTGTTTTATCTCTGTATGTAGTACCTAATATTATTATCTATAGGATACTGTTAGGAAGGCTGTTAAATTAATATATTAATATGACTTGACATTCATAACATAATATTACTCTATATTATTCCTAATGAGCCCTAATTTCTCATAGGGTTGAGTGTTACCTGTTGCATCAAGCATGGTGCATGTTGTAAGTGAAACGCACCATATGATATTCGAGCGGTTAGATCTCCATGGGGATGATCTCCATGGAGAAGCTGCGGGGGAGGGGTAAAAAGATAATGAATTTTTAGATCACGATGTAGCTTTTCTGGCTTTATCGCACAACGCGTTTGCTGGCTTGAAGATATTCCCTCAGGGGTTTAAAGAGATTTTTTTCTCTCTCCTCTCATGAATCCACCCCCTCGTAGAGCTGTGCAGCACGGTTTAGCTAACTTAAGGGCACATGAAAGTGATTATTATTGTCACGAAAAAAAAGAAGAAGAAGAAAGGAGATCTGTTATCAAGAGTGATACCCTCTGATTCGGTACCTCCCGATAAACAAAAATCAGGGTCCACTCCAAGTTCCACCTTTTGGTTTTCTCCTTTGTTCGGCGCAGATTTTCCTTCTTTTTCTTTTTTTTCCCTTTTTCTTTTCTTTTTCTTTTTCTCCCTTATCACGGGGAAAGGGTTTGATAATGTCCTATTACAATACCCTTTCACACAAAAGATATTACACTAACCCAGACTGTCAGTTCAACCTGTATCATCGCTCTGGATATGATAGTTGTGTTTTATTCGTTGCGAGTTAGGTAAACCACATCCTCGGAGCATGACTTACAGTAACCAGAATTCCCCAGCCTACCGTTAGGCACCCCGCAGTAGACAAGAAGTATCCGAGAACAAGGAGGCGTGAGTTCGTCCGGACCTCAGACAGGCATAGCTTTTTCGCCAGATATTTTCTGTAAACCCCTGTCTGTGTTCGGGCACCTCCTGCCTGCTACACGGGGAGACACCGGTAGGTAGAAATATAATTGTGTACGCATATTGCTTGTCCTACTCTGACTTATAGGAACCCTCCGCCAACAGCTGGTCGATGTACGCGGGCGAGCGATTTTCACAAAAGCTCGGCGAAACGGTGCGTAGAAATTCGAAATGCTTACAGCATTGGTTGTTAGAAACAAGATCTTTTTCTCCCCCCCTCCCGCTTCAATTCTTGGAGGTTGGGGGAGGGGGGAGGGGGGAGGGGGGAGGGGGCTTAATAGGCGGTGTTGGGCTGAGCTGAGATTCTACCGATATATAGACGTCCCTACCGATTCGTGAAATTTACAACCCGTCCAAACCACCGCACCGTTTAGTGGCCGAAGTCTGGGGAGTCTAGTATCTCCTACCGTACTGTAGTGCTACCGTACTGTACCGTTCCCAACCCAGGCAACGCCTTTAACCCCATAAAAACAGTTCAGCCCATCGATATTAAACATTATGTAACTCGCTAACTGGCAACACAACTCTCCCTCCCCCCCCCCCACCCCATCCTCAAAAGGATAATAGTTGAACGACCATCATCATCCCCCGAGCGCCAGAGAAACCTGCATACTGAGCATACAGGCGTGCATCATAAAAGTAAGTCAGTCCCACCACGGCTATCACAAGCAAGCTGTATGAGACTCGTTTGTCCCACCATCCTTGCCATGTTATCGTACAATATGCCATGCCATGCCAATGCGGCTTCCACAACAAGCAAAGGGAAAAGGAAAAAGAAAATAATGGAGGGGAAAAAAGAAAAGAAAAACAGAAATCTAAACCACATTCGGAAATATTCCTTATCTCTCGTGGTACCCGAGAAATAACGCCCTTTTTTTTTCCCAATTCTGTCCTTTCTCCCTCTTCCGCTATCTACACGCCAGATAATTGATTCGTGTCCAGGTTTTTGGCGGTTTCGTTTTGTTGTTTTTTTTTGCACACGCACGCACGCTGCTTTTTTTAGGTTTGGGTGAAGTAACTGAGAAGCACTGGGGTGGGTGGGGTTACGTATAAAGTATTCATCACCCCACGTTTTGATCGTCCTGTGTGGGGTGTTTGGCCAGAGGGAAAAAAAAAATTATTGCTGAATGGTGATAATGGCGATGGAGGAGCGCAGAGGAGGAGGAGGAAGTTGTCGGGAGGAGCTGCTGGAGGAGGAGGCGGAGGAGGGAAGGAGCTGATGTGAGGTGAAAACCCCAAACTTGCTATCGTTATGTTTCGTTTCGATCTTCAGAATTAGGTTCGGTTGTCTTTTTTTAATGATTATCATGTGCTGCTTGGTAAAGGCTCTTTCCACTTACAAAAGTGCCCTGGATATATATGTGCCCGAGCACGGTGGGAGAAAGTCGGTCCAGCAAGACATCTTTCTCTTTACGGATAATGAGCACGATACGGCACATCGTGTGATTATTAAGGGTACAGTGTATTTACAGTATTTCTTTTTATGAGACCAGAAAATGGTAGTGCTGGTGTTGAAACTGTATCGCCCATCTAAGCCACAAAAAGCTACCACTCCCAGTCGTAGATTCCCGCGGTACCAATCAGTTTACGGGTTAGACCAACATTGCGGAGTGTGAATGAGGCTGCTCCATCCCGTCATCCCCGGTTTATTCCATACTGTCTGTACTCGAGCACTGGACAGGTACTGCAATCGATTCCACACTGAATCCACAGTGCTCGTAATACTCGTGTTCCCCTCCCTCGATCTTAAACAAGACCTCTCTCTAACATCCTTACACGCAGTTCGCATGGTAAAAAATCATCCCGATGTAACCCAGTTGATGGGAAACCCAGCACAGTTCGCGTCAAAACGAGAGGCGAATAACCACATTCTCCCCACTCTCCCCCTTTCCCTCGGCGGTATCATGCTGATCGTACATACGATACAGCTTTTTTCTTTTTTCCCCACGGGGTGAGCAAGTGAGTGAGTGAATGAATGAGTGAGTGCTTGAATGATTAAGTGATTGAGTGAGTGAGTGAGTGAGCTTGGGTGCATACCACAAGAAGAAAAGAAAAGAAGGAAAAAAAAGTATCATAACAGGAGTAGTTATACACGTCTCACTAACTTGAACCCGTCCATACTCTCTATCTCTTCCTTCACCTTCTCTTCTTCTTCATAAAAACTCCCTTTCCCTTCCCCCCCCCTACTACTCTGACGCACTCCTACCTGTAATCTTTGGACGATACAATACGGTAATCCTTACCAGCTATTACCTTATACCAACCCGAGAGAACGGGGAAACCATTTATCTACATCTCATTACCAATATTTCCCAGGTCTGAACCCCACAAGGCTTATCTCATCGCTCGCAGGAGAGGTCCCGTTTCAAATTCCGTTGTCTTGGGAGCAACGAGGGAGGGAGGGAAAAGGAAAGAAAAAGGTAAAGAGAAGAAAAAAAAGAGGAAGCAAAAAAAAAAAGCTGAACCGGGGGTGTGTATTTTTTCCCGTAATCTACCGGTAATCTTTCTACCAATTGTTCTGGGATGGGTACGTGGGTAGGGAAAGTTCCTTAAGGTGAATAGAAAAGTGGAATGGCTATGGTATGATATTACGGTCTTACTAGGGGGGGGGGGAGCGATAAGGCAAGGCGAGCACTTGAGCCTTTACCGCTACTGGGGTTCAAAGTTGGCTTTGGTTGGCGGAGGTTATCTCTTCTTTATTCTCCTTCCTCTTGCACACCGTCCATACCCTCGGTAGCTTCTTTCTTCCTCTTCCTTTTCTTTCAACACACACTTGGTGAAGTTCACGATAGTTTTTTTTTGTGTATTTTTTCTTTTCTTTTCTTTTTCTTTTTCTTTCTCTATTTCGGAATGGATTTCTGAGGATTCCGGAATTGGATTGGAAAGAAAGAAAAAAAAAGTGAGGGTTTACAAGCTTACGAGTTTCTTATCTCTAAAACAAGTTTCACGATGAAAGGGAGCGAGAACCCTCCGACTACCCCCGCGACTAAGGGAGCTAGTAACGGAATAGCTACCAGCGCGAGTGCTAACGGTGATGTTGCGACGGCACCACCTACAACCACTTCCGCCGCCACTACCAATGGTACCAACAGTAACAGTTCCAACGGCAACAATGTCGGTAGTAACGTCGACGGCAACGCTGCTGTGTCTTCAAATAATTCTACGATAGGAAATGGGACAAAGCCGAAGCCGGCCACATTATCGGTGAATACTTCTGCAGCGAATGGGGATGGTGCAATGGCAGCGGCGGCAACGAATGGGACGAAGGGGCGGCGTGATAGACCTTGTGATGCTTGTAGGAGACGGAAGAGCCGGTGCGTCATGAATGAGGGTGCGGAGATTTGCGTGCTTTGCAACTTTCACAGCCAGGAGTGCACATTCGTGCAAAGCCCACAGCCTCGGAAACGGAGACTTGCTTCGTCCAACGTGAGCTCTGAGGATCAGGTTGTTATAAAGAAACGGTATGCGCCTTTTATTTATTCAGCTTTTTATTATTGTTTTTTCGATTTTTTAGTTCTTCCATTCTACCACGTTTTGCGAGGACCTCTTAATCTCCTTATGCCCCATATGTTTCGACTAGCGCAGTCCCCATATCCTTACTCCGATTCTCCCCACCATTTTCCTTTTTTTTCCTTTGGGAGAGTCGTGATATATTGTCTGCGTTCTCTTACTTTAGCGATTGATTACCTGTGAAGCTTACCTTCTGGAACCTTCCTCCTTAAAAGCAGGTCTGCGGAACCGGAATCCCCCCAAGAGACCGCCATCCGTGGAAACATACCAGTTGACGATTATGCAAACCTGCGGGGGCCCTCCCTTCTTAAGACAACATTGGGGCTACAAGGCCACCGCCACTCTCAATTAATAGGGCCAACGAGCGAGTACGAGCCATGTCTGATAGACCTTTGTCCCTTTGACCAAAAGGACGAATACATGCTATCCTCCGCCGGCGGGTCTTTCAGGAGAGCATCTGATGAAATCACTTTCCTAATGTTTCCAGACCACCCAACACAGAACCACAACGAGATTTTCGACGACCTGGACGCGATAGAACGAATCGTGGCCCCGCACGGCCAATCGCTAATAAACCTCTACTTCAGAATCGTGCACCCGTCCTTCCCGATCTTGCACAAAAAAGTGTTTCTGGAAAAGTACTCGCGAACACACCGCGAGTTCTCACCGCCGCTGCTGGCGGCCGTATACATACTCGCGTTGCACTGGTGGTCGTACGACCGAGACTTGTCCCCGCAGAAGAAGCCGGATGTAGCAGCGCTGGAGAAATTGGCGAGCAAAACCATCGCAGACGTGATGCACCGGCCGAAACTAGCCGCCGTGCAAGCTGGTCTCTTGTTGCTGCAGCGGCACTCGGATCTGAAGGGAGGATCATGGGCGCTCACATGTCAGCTTGTCGCTGTAGGGCAAGAGCTGGGACTTCACTTGAATTGCGAGGGGTGGAAGATCCCACCTTGGGAACGAGGGCTCAGGAAACGGTTGGCGTGGGGGCTGTTTATGCAGGATAAGTGGGGGGCGTTGACGCATGGTCGGCCCTCGCACATAACTCGGTCGAATTGGGCAGTTCCTGCGGTAACCGCGGAAGATTTCCCAGAGAACGCGGCGGACGAGGATGAGGAGGAGGGGAGCTCGGAGGTGGAGAAGGGAAGGATGCTGTTCGAGCAGATGATCAACCTGAGCGGCATCATGGCAGACGTCTTGGAAACATTTTTCACGCTCGAAGCTCAGCAGAGCCTTGCGGGGAGAGGGGGAATTAATCGCGTGCTCGAAAAGGCCAAACCTATACAGATTAGGCTGAAGGAATGGTTCTCAAAGTTGCCGGAATGCCTGAGGATGGATGCTACCAAGGTTAGAAAGCTATCTTCCAACGGTTAGACCCCCATCACGTCCCTTCATTTGTTCGTTCATCTCCGCGAAAAGACCAAAACAAACAAACATAAAAACATAAAAATTTCTAACAAGCAATAACTAGGTTACCTGCACCTTGCATATTTTGCAACAGAAATCACCTTACACAGGCAGATACTGCGCTCATTGAGCCCCCCGACCAACACCGAATCTTACATCCACCATATCTGCCGATCCGCGGCCAAAACCCGATTAATATCGGCCATGGACTTTGTAAACCGTTTGAAACCGGAACACCTACAATCGTTCTGGTATTTTGCCTCGAAAGTTAATTTCGCCCTTATTGGTACATTCGGGTCCCTTCTCTGGGCGACAAGCCCAAACACGCAAGAGGCAGAATTCTACAAAGCCAGGCTAAGCGAATACCGTTGGACCCTCCGCGTTTCCTCTCGTGGAGCAGAATTCATGGAGTACGCCGTAGGCGTGTTAGACGCTTCGGCCGGGTATCTGCAGCAGGAACAGTTCCGCAAGCGCGGGCTGGGTAACGCCGCGCCGGGGTACACCTCGACCGTAGGAGCGGGTGAGAACTTTGGTTTGGGAATGGGTGTAGGTTTAAACCCACCTTCGTCGTCGTCGATACCGCCGCCGCCGCTTCAGCTACCGCACCCGGAACCAATACTCCCTCCGCAATGGCGCGGGCTGGATGCAACACACAATGAGCGCGACGGCCACCCATCTCCTATAACAGGCTATGACGATAGTGAAGTTGATGACGACGGGGAAATGACAGATGGGTCGAGTACATCTTCGCGAAGAAGACTAAATAGCAGCTCCGCCTCTCCAAGCATGAGGGCCTACCAGGGTTTCCCGTTCGTGGATTCGGGTCCTAATGATCCCCTTGCGACGAATGCATCTACGCCTACGTCCACCACTAGCTCCGCGTTCGACTTCTTCATGATTCCAAACGGGATGCCGGGGAGCCGAATGCAAGGAGCCGAAGCTGCCGGTGTTACAAGGGGAGAGCTAGATTTCCTAGCGGCAACCGCTGGATGGAGGAGTAGGCGAGATGGGGATGATTGAGAAGGAGGAAGAAGAAAACAAGCACGAAAGCTTTATGACGGTTCTTTCCTTTTTATTTGTAGTAGTAGCTCCTTCGCGATTGCCGATTATGTTGCCGCGGTGGGGAAGGGCGAACAGAAGGAAGACGGGAGGGATGGGGGAAAGGAAAGGGTGCTTTGATTAAGTACAGTAAGGAGCAGCCGAAGGAATGCCTTCCCACACCATTTCCGCGGAGGAATTCGTTCTTTTACACACATACAATTCCATACCACACTTTACACCACCACCCACCACCACCCACCACCCACTTACACTTTTTGCGATTTTCACCACCGGATGGAGGTACCGCAGCAACTCGGCGCCATCATGGCCCTATTTATTCTTATTATTGCTGCCACCACCACCACAACCACCACAATCACCTCCATTTTCCCTCTTCTCAAGGGCCCCTATTGGAGCCCTATTCGAGTAGCTGCGGAAAAGCCTTGTTTTATCCTACTCTTTATTTCTTTATTTCTTTCCTTCTTTTCTTTCTTTCTTTCCATCCTCCCTTCTTTCTTTCCTTCTTCCGCTCTTTCTTTCGTTCGGGATTTCTCGGGGTCGGTTGGCTTGTGTTTTTTTACTTTTTCCTTCTTCCCCTCTTTTCAAAATTCGTAACCTTTGTAGTTTAGGTGGTCAAAAAAAAAACATTTGAATTTATTTGACATTTTCCACGATTCCTTCTTTCCCTTGGTAAGCCCTGCTACGGTACCTTCGCCTTACGATACCCCACCAAGACTGCTTTCCCATCCCGCGTGTAACCTTCCGAGCCAACGAGTGACTAAATGCTATGAATCAGCTGTGAGTGGGGGCTGAAACCGCACCCCGAATTTCATTACCCTTGGCGTCTAAAAAGCTCGTGAAGTGATATGCTTGGCATCCTATAGTTATGTCTGGAGTGCCGTTTCGCTATTACCGTACTTGAGGGTAAATAATTATTAATGAGGGCTGCGGTCATGTGGCGTCACTCGTATATTTTCGGGGGGGTTGCATGGTGGTCTCGCTGGGGGTTCTTTTTCTCCTCTGATCCGTCGCGGGGTTTTTGCTTGATTGTTTGGAGGAAAAAGGGGGGTGGTTGGATTGTTTTTTGATCTTGAATACGACAAACCCGTGGCGAGATTAGTCCTAAATTGTGAGCCAACAGATCAAGAACGTGTGGGATGCAACAGGAGAGAAAAAATATGTTATATTATTACCATACCATTTTAACGGTGAATTCTGCAGAAGGTGAAAAGCCTCAGTCGCGCAAAGGACGGTGCATGGGGGGGGGGGGGGGTCAATGCAGGATACTGTGAACTGGTTGCCGGGTTTCGGGGCATTACTCGAGTAGTTAGTTGTCTCGTTTGTTTCTTGATATTTTCGTGTTTTCCCCCAGTATTTTACCTGCCTTTCTGGAGTTTCTCGTGATTTAATCCTGGGGCGAGTGTTTGGGGTTTGGATATTTGGCTGGGCGGTTGAGGGTGTTGGTGTGTGTGTTGGTTACCATGTTAAGTTAGTGGGGGTATTCAAAGTCGACAAAGTCGAGAATTCTTAGCTACGATTGCTTTGCTTCGTGTAAGCTTGGCGCACCCTGAAGTCGGCCGTTACTTGATATTACCTGGCGGTACCGGTATCATACGATGTATGTTCACGCGCCTTTGCCGGGAGTGTCTCCACCGGTTAATATTTTGCTGGAGTCCTCACCAAATATTCGTCTCACAGAGGTATTCTTGGTAAAAAGATGCAGAGTACCATGCTCCAACCTTTTTCTCTCTCAAGCAGTTTAGGCATAGTCCTGTAACTCCCGCAGAACTCTCTCTAACCAAACCCGGCCAGAACTCAGAAACAATACCTGAAGCTAAGAGAAAGTTTTAACCCAAGATATCACAGCGACTCTTAGGAATAATTATCCACACAAAAAACTCTCTAGCAAGGACCTCAACTTTGACATTTTGTCAGAAAACTGGGAGCTTTTGTGATATCTGTAAAGTAAGATCCGGTTTAACCTGTAGACCTTACTGTGCCTTCAATTGCCTTGGTGCATTCAAACATCCTAGCTGAGAAGCGGGGGACACCACTGTTGGATAACATCGTATCATATGCAAACTAGAGGTAACCCAATGCAACCTCTTGCGTTTTGCTCGTTGCTGGAAAACCGCATTTTTAACTTTGAATGCCGCTGCTACATAGGCTGAAAGCTCTGGAATCCCGGTCATGCCTGCTAAGTGGAGTCTATATTATAGCATCCAAAAACCTTTTCCCCAATTCCCGTTCCGGATGGGGGCTAGTGTGTTTGTGCGTTTTCTCAATGTGGGAGTTGTGGACAAGTGCCGCCACCCGGCTTATACAGTACTGTGTACACTTTTGGCTGGAGCGAAGTGCTCTGAGTACTCGAGTACCGACAGTTGGTTGCAGCTTTACATCTAGCCTATTTTGGAGTTTCCACTTTTTGGTATGATGTCAGAAAAGATGGAGGGGGAGGAGGAGGAGGAGTGTGTAACCCCTCTGGCTTGGGGTGGCTTGCGTGCGAATATCAGATCTATCGTGAGATAGTCTACTGTATCATAGTTGACTGCTTCTTGCAAATTAGGGAAATCGATGTGGGGGAGGGGTGGGGGTTACACACTCCCCTTAACGGCTACTGGCGCTGTGTTTTTAAGTAGCATATCATACCCGAGCTAACGGCCCGTGTGGCGCAAAGGGTGAGTGACGAGATAAGCCGAAAGTCCCCTAATATCATGACAGATCCCCTATAAAAAATTATTGGCATGTTCTCAGGCAAAATCTATGGCCCCTCCTATCTACCGTTGGATTTCTGTGCTGATATCCTAGTTTCTTTTTTCTAGTGGACGTGTGTGGAATCTAGGGCAAGGGAGATGATTTTAGGGTCAAGAGGTCAGTCGGAGTACCAACTCGTCTGTAATGCAGATTGGAACTGCCTGTGGTATGTGTGTGTGGGGGGGTTCACTGTGCCCCACGATGAATACTGGTGCCACATGATGGTGCGCATCTCGATTTGCGGGCCGGCCTTTTCAAACTAATAGTCGGGATTTCAAGGGGAGTATTGCTTTATTGGTGGATGTGAGGAGTCGAGGGTAAGACATGCTCTGCTGCCTGTTCTGGTACTAAAGTTTCAAGGTTTAGGTTCGAGATAGGATTATCTTGCAATCACCCTGACTAAGTGAACTTGAATGCGACACCTCAATGCTCCGGTCTAGCCCGTATACAGCTGCACCTGGCTATAATGAACCTCCTTGTAGTGAATCTCTGGCTATAAAGAACAGCACCCCCAAGCCACGCTAGTGAATTTATTCAAGAAGACAGTTTTCTATAGTGACTGCCCATAGTATTCTTGGCGCTCACTATAGCTGCTGTAGCATAGATGTATGACGAATCCTTCTCCCGCACAAGTGAATCCACAACTGCAATTGCGGGCAGCCTTGAAACCAGGCCAGCTCAACTGCCCATCCAGTCGTTTGTGTCAAAGTGGGTTGGGGCGCGCCCCGACTCGTCCTTGCAAGATCTCGGTTACTGGAGCTAAGATATCTTGATTTCAAGACGATCACTTGCGATTTATCAACCTAGGAATGGCTCGAACAATCTATTCGTCAATTTTCCCGCCAACTCTCAAACCCTCCAAGAATTACATTCAAAATACTTCTCACCTTGATCCCATCCACCAGGATAAAAGGGGGGTCTATCGAAGCATGTCCCTCTTTTAAGTTTTAACTGACGCCTTTCTCTTCCCCACCACCGCGGCCACCCCAACTATCGGACTAGAAGCGTCGGATCTCAACAAATTACCGGTACCACATAATGATGCCCTTTAACTTTAACCTGTTACGCTCCGTGGAGAACTGCTTCGCAGACATCTCTCTACAAAGACCGCACTACTCCTGGGAGATAACCAGAAGGTTTAACTATGCAGAGGGCCTCGTTAAAGACATCGCCCGGGACGTCGAAGAAGTGATCGGTGTTAACTCTAGGCATGCGCAGTTCTTCCTCGAGAGGATTGGCAACGCCATGAACGAGATTCGCACATTGAATGATAGGTGCATGGGCCGCACACTCACCTATTCTGAATGCTATAAGGAAATGGGGGTGTTGATAAAGGAACTTCGTGAGGTTGGAGCAGAGGTCGGCATGTACGTGGAAGAAGCGGAGGGGCTTAATGTTGAAGTGTCGGAGATCACAGTGGAGGATGAAGAAGAGGAGGAAGAAGGTTGGGTGGGTTTTGGAGCAGAGCGCTTTTTGGACGTATCTCTGAATAGGCCGGCGCCAGAGCCCCAGCCACCACGTCCTCCTATTTTTCAACAGCGGAACTTTATTCAGGCAACTTCTGGCCGGGGTCTATCGCGTACTAACGCTATTGTCCGTCGCAGGCGTCTTCCGAGACTACTCCCGGAAGAGCGTCGGCGGGCGGCGTATACAACCACTATACTAAGTCCAAAGCCAAACAGGACTAACCTTCTAGGCGCTCGCAATCCGCTTTTGGATCATATGGATAGCTGAAGCCCTAGTCATTGTCCGGTTGGTTTTCGGGAGAGTAGGAGTTAATAAGTAAGTTTGAGCATAACTTGGCTATGGTTGCTTCCTCTAGCTAGGGTGGTCCGGTTGAAATTATTGCATGGGGGATTTTATATAGTTTTTTTTAGATGTTGAGGTAAGAAATGGGGATTTGCAGTTTTGGTTTGAATGTTGAGTAATAATCTTACTGGGCGAGTAAGGTATCGAGTGATGGGTAGTGATAAAGTTATGTATCTAGAGCTGTTAATTCTTCTGACCTGCTTTGCGACACAGTTGCTTGGTAAGGGGTCGACCCGCAAAGAAGTACATTGGAGTAGAATACCGATTGGTGCCTACTAGAGTAGTCCACGTCGCATTACTGTCTGGGGAAGAAGGGGGATTAAGAGTATTATAGAGACTCGGGCTCGAGTGACAGTCTTCCATTCTCACTGCTTTGTTCCCGATTTACGGAATTTCTGGCCACTAAGGAGATAGGAAAAGGGAGGAGGGGGGGGAGGATTTGTAGGTTGTTTGGCTCTCATTTTTAGTTCAGGGTCGTCTTGCATCGGTAGTCGATACTGGGCTAAGTCTTGCCTTAGCTCCCCTATTACATAAGATCTGATCTCCACCCCCTATAGCCAAGAATATATCTTTAGGCTCGACAGCCACCATATCAATTGCCTCTTGCCTTCTGTCTGCTCATAAGAGGGTCAAAATGCTATGTCGGCAGCAATCAGACATAGTGATGGAGTTTGCTATCACCTAAACTTATCAACCCCGGCAGTGGTGATAGGTATCGAGTCCCCCTACATCTATCATAATAAATATTTGACTAGTGGTACTAGCATTAAACCTACACCGGGGTAGGTGGTGTGGTATGTCATACTCCCCAATCCGGTGGTTCGCCTAATGGTGAAGCTCACATATGCTGGGGACCTCAGAATCCTAGTACTTAGGGTATGGTAACTGGATAACCAGCTCGATGGGGCCAAATAAATCGAGAAAAAAGGCAGAATTTCTGTAGCGTATTTCCTGTGCCCAGGACTCGCTGTCTTCCCCTCAGCTGTGCCCAGGTGAGGCTGTGAGTTACATCCCCCTTGGTTTCCAGTCCGGAATAGCACTGTTAGCTGACACTGGGCGTGATATTGGGAGATTCTGCCCTATCACCACTACGGGGGGGTAAGACGGGGACCGGGGGACAATCTGCTTTTCCTGGCATTCCCGGTTGGGGGTTTGGGTGGATCTCTACTTTTATCAATCTATCATAGTGTTTTCTTATTCTTTTTTGTCGGATCGGGGTTTGGTATATTCTCTCCTGTGTTACACTATATCACCTAACCCTGTTGCATGTGGGGCGGGTTGCACATCTTGTATCGTGGGTTCTGACTATGATTGTTCGATAATAAGTCCTTTCGAGGAGAATCGAACTCCTGGGCTCCTGCTAATCGCACGGGAGTTAACCGGTTCTTGGCAGATTAACCGCTGCGCCAGCTAGGTATTCTCACTCCATATCACTAACTGGAATAAATACTTATCCTGCCGTTTGATGCTTTTTGCCTGAGGTTGAGGATCGCGATGCTATAATATTTATTTAACATTTAATGCATTTCGGAAATGGACAGGCCCACCTTGCACAGCTGACCCAAGGGGTAGGATAGAACAGAGTAGCCTAAATCCAGTAATGGTAATGACATTAAGACCCGGTATCATGCCAGGGTCGGTGTGGCTTGTGCTGAGTTAAAGAATTATACCTGCTTACTTATAAGGACATCAGCCAGCGGCCTACAGGAAGACTTTAAACTCTCCCATCCCACCAGTTGCCATTGCTCTATCCCTAGCTCAAGTCTGCAACCCCCCAAGAACATTACTTTGCGACAGTACTTAAACAAGCCGATCTGAAACTGCCAAGTTAGCATGAAGGCTAACTTAACTCAAGCAAAGCAGCGTAAGCCTAAGCTGTCATGCGTCCTTAGAGATTATTCAACAGACGCCAACTTGTGCGCAGGTTCCGAGATCTGAGGGCAATCGCACTTGCACTTGCCTCGATTAACTCGGTGGAAAAGGAAAAGAGATCACAATTTCGTTGAAATGCCACCAGCGCGGATAAGTGGACAGCACTAAGGACTGTACTGCGCTATCCCTACAACTACCTTAGAGCCTGATTAGTAGAACGAGTGATGTCCCATGCTGCACCTACAAATCTGTGATAAAAATTCTAAACCTCGGCATTTTTTTTCTCGCGATAATGATACATGCAGACAAAAGGTAGATAACCTATCCAGAGGGGTAGAAGAGAAAGTAAACACGCCAATAGATAAGGTGGATAAAATGCAAGGGCGACCAAAAAATGGAAAATCAAAGGGAAAAAAATGATGGACATGTACTGTATCCACTACCAATCAAACACCTAACTCACCAATCACCAAACTCAATCAGTCAAGCATACCATATCGTATCATATCGTACTATATACCACACGTATCTTGGGATGCCTAATATACAACCTCCATCCCAATTCCGGAAGAAAAATAAGGTCCAAGAGCACCAAATAACCCCGCTAGGAATATCAAATATGACACGTGATATGTAAAAATGCCATGAAAAGTGTAACAAAAACTAACAAGAATGAAAACCCACAGCAGAACAACCAAGCCGTTGGTTGTCATGATCCTCGTTCAATACCTAGAGTGTACTTTCTGCTACCTCCACCCTTACTACCACTAGCATTCTCATATACCCTATCGAAAGGATTTGGGGTAACGCTCGCACGGGGCGTTTCCTGCGACGGGCGCTCTACGATGCCAACATCTTTAATTTCAGGGTTTTCGACAATACCTTTTTCTGTCACAGCAATCGGGACAGAGCCTTCCAGTCGTGCTGTTGCCATTACTGATGGCGACAGCGCAGTCTGAGGCGCAGGAGAGGCAGGCTTCCTCTTAACCTGGCACCACTTCAACAGCATCTTCTCCAACGTGGCGCTACGGACCGGCTTTGCAAGATAATCGTCCATGCCCGCTTCCTGGCACTTCTCCCGATCCCCGCGGATAGCAGATGCCGTCATCGCCACGATCGGCACATCCTGGAGCCATGTCGCAATAGGGGAATCCGGGCTCGGCAGGGTCTGGGAGAGTTGAAGGAGGTCCTTGTCCACGTTTGCATGGCGGTTCGGGCTGCAGGGATATGAGTAGAGTTTCCCCGAGCGGATGATTTTGGTGGCACTATAGCCGTCGAGTTCTGGCATTTGGACGTCCATCAGGATTATGTCGGGGCGTCTGGGGCGCGGGGAGGTGGAAGCTGTGGAGGAGAGGGAGGTGGTGGAGGATATTGGGGAGGTGGTGATGGCGTCGTTTGGTACGGCTTCTTTGAGGAGTTCGAGGGCTTCTAGGCCATTTGAGACTGCTGAGACAGAGAAGTTTAGTTTTTTGATTAAGCGGATAGCTATTTGTTGGTTTATATCATCTTTTTGGAAGTATCGCCGTTAGTCCCAACTCTAAGATCAAGTTATAGTGGCTGGCTAGGTGGAGGATCGGAGACACGCACTATCTTCAACAACCAGCACATGAGTTCTCTTTCTCTCTTCCGCACTCTCGGGGGATGGCCCCAATGGTGGAGTAACCCTTTTCAGCAACTTCTGCGAATTGCTGGCGGATCTTGCCCTCGGCTTGATTGCTGGATCAATAGGGCTTTCGGGAGGAGTTGAGACACCGTAATCTGAAGATTGGCAAGACACAGATAAGTCTGACTGCAGTCTATCCGGCAATGTGCTGACATCAGGCGGATACACCGAACCATTTTGATACTGGGGCCTGTGAAACGGTATGATAAAGTGGGCTGTTGTTCCAGCACCAAGACTGGACGCAAGGCCAATAGAACCGCCCATAAGGTCAACAAGCTGCAGAGATGTCAGACCTTTAAAAGCGCAGAAAGTTTCAGAGCCAGGGAGAACACACATTTTTACTAATAGTCAGGCCTAACCCAGTACCTCCAAACCGTCTCGCAGTTGACGAATCAGCCTGCGTGAATGGCTGGAATAATTTTTGTTGAACATCCTCGTCAATGCCTATGCCAGAGTCTTTAACAACAAACTTGACGACAATTACGTCCTCATCTTCCTTTTCAACGCTAACAACCAGCTTGACAAACCCTTCATGAGTGAACTTGATACTGTTTGTGAGTAAATTAGTTAAAATCTGTCTCACCCGACCAGGATCCCCGATCACCGTCATGTTCTCGCCAAACTCGCCAAAGTCCACGATGTGATCGAACTGCAGCTTCTTACGCTCAGCATCCAAAGAGAGCATTTTTGTGACGTCCTGGATGACTAGTGGAAGGCTGAACTGGACTTCCTCGATGTCTAGACGACCCGATTCGACCTTGGAGATATCAAGGATATCATTTATGACGGTTAAGAGAGCGTTCGCGGAGCGTTGGATATTTTCAGCGAATTCTCGTTGTTCCCCTTCAAGTGGGGTATCGAGAAGAATTTCTGCCATTCCCACTACTCCAGTTATAGGTCTACGCTAGGTTTAGGACAGCCCATGCGACCAACAAAATTTGAGATTGGGGAGGAAAACACACGTTCGGATTTCATGAGACATGGATGCCAAAAATTCACTCTTCAACTTACTCGCCTCCTTCGCAGCACTCTCATTCGCAACTAGCACCTGATTCTCCCGTTCGCGGGCCTCCAACTCCATGCTCTTATTATGTATCTCCGTAACATCCACACTAACACCTATGATTCCGCCAATGTAGCTCACGTCGTATTGTCCAGCAGTACCCTTCTTCCCAAGTATGGGGACGTACTTCGTCTTTAGCCACCTGCCATATAACGCGGCCTCAGAGAACAACTCTCTCTCTCTCCCTTCAAGGACATCCTCTATCGGAGAAAGAAACTCTGTACAATCCTTAAATAGGTCATAAATGTTGCTTCCTATAACTGCCTTCGAAGCGTTTGCCGCCTCCCATATCGCCCCACCTTCCAATAGCGTGATGCGATTGCTCAGGTCAATTGCCCAAAGCGTTATCTGAGAGTGTTGAAGAACCTCGCGAAGCTGAGCACGAGTGCGGCGGGCAGTCTCGCGGGCTTCGACCAGATCATGAATGTCAGTGCAGGTGCCATACCATTTGATGATTTCGTTGGTCTTCGGATCACGAAGCGGTAATGCTCTGCCGAGCATCCATCGCCAGACACCATCCCGACGCCGGCACCGGTATTCTACGGTGTAGTCCTGTCCTGTCGCTAAACTTTGTTGCCATTTCTTACTTACAAGTTCCATGTCTTCCTGTTAACAGCCAAAAAAGTTAATCAATCTGTCATCGGAGGGGACTGGGGCCGTCCATAAGAACATCAAACGCCAATTAAAATATTAAAAGACAAAAAACAAAAAACAAAATAACATAGGGTCGCTGGGAGAAATGGTGATACCCGGCCCTGATTTAAGGAACGCGAAGTCAATATTCAAAAGAAAAATATCATACCCGATGACAGCCGATAGATTTCTCTACCATCCCCAAAGATTCTTCCTTGGTAAGTCCCGTATAATCATACCACCGCTTCGAATAGTAATCGTGATATCCATCCGGCCTAGTGGTCCATATCTGTGAATTTGCAACCTCCTGTTAACCGATCCCGGTCGACAAGAAACTACGACCTTTTGAATCTCATAAACATACCAGCTGCGGCATACTGTCGCACATAGTCATAAACCGTAACTCGTTCGTTTCCTGCTGCGTCACCAACTTTTCTTCGTACTCGGTTATATCCCTAAGCCAAACCAAACCGGCAATGAACTCTCCTGTTTCATCATCATATATACCCTCCCCGCAAGTATCAAACACGATCTTATTCCCGGTGGCAGAGAACGTTCCAATCCTCTGGGGTGGAAGGGCCTTCTTGTTCTTCAAGAGGCGAGTAATGGGAACCTCATCCTCGGTGAGTAGTCGCGAGAAGTCCTCTGTCCAAATATTGTACCGGCTCGCGAAATCTTCCGGTTCGGAATTCTTCGCATTCCTGTCGGGGGGTTGCAAGTCCCGTGCCGCGCGGTTCGCCATCCCGATCGAGCCATCGTGCCATAGGGCAAAAACAGGGATTTCCATTGCGTCCAATACAGCATCCTTCATTCGCGCAATCTTCTGCATCACAGAGGGTACGGAGGAAATATCAGATAACGCGGGGGCCCCAGAAAGTAGTAAATTCGGCACCGACGCGCCGGGCTGAGTGGTCCGGCATGACTCGTCAGCGGTTGCACCCTTTGTTGTGAAGAAGGCCATTTCGGAATTGGGACTGCTCGCGCTAAAAGTATTGGAAGATGGGGTCATGGAATTGAACGTAAGCGTGAAGTATTTCTCCCCGTCCAACACCCATATCGAGACTATCATCTTCGCCTCTACCTGACGCAGCTTGCCCTCCGAAAAATCACCCAACGTTGAGAATAGGACATCTATGGCCGCATCTCGTATCAGAGTCTGCGAAGCCGTTGGGTCTTCAGACGAGGGGGGCGCTTCTGTCGAGACATTGGGAAGAGAGTTCGCATTTTGGAACCCCTCACCCTTCTCAATATCACTCGCCAAAGCGTCCAAGAATTGCTCCCAGCTCACCCACAAGGGCCACTTCCGTTGGAGAACAGCAAAATGGAGATCCCCTAAGCGCTTCCCGTAGAGTATCTCGGTTATCGAAGGCTCCGGTGATGTCCCGCTGACCCTATTTGCGGGCTGAGCAGTTGGCTCCACCCCCAGCAATCTCCCCATAGCCTCATTTGCCAAAACCACCGTTTTATCCTGGGATAGGACGAGTAATGGGGTAGGCAGAAACTGGAGCGCTGTGAATGCTAGTGACCCACCTGACGGCGGTGGTGGGTTCGAGAGGGGAGGGTGCGCCGCATATGTTTGGACAGTTGGAATATCTCTATTCGACGAGTGGCGGTACGGGAATGCGGGGAGAGGAGGGGAGGGTGATTCATGTTCAGGATCGACGAATAGATTAGCCAGCATCTTCCCACTGTTTCCTCCGGTGATCTTATTGCTTGTTATCGAAGCCCGCGTACCATTATTATTATTTGGCCCCGACATCCCATCTTGCAGAGGAGGAGGAGCCATAAAATCGTGTAGTGGGATTAAGAAGCCAGGCGATCCCAACCGAATTGGTGTTTTGCCTTCGCTTTCGCTTCCCTCGATAACGTTTCTATTCCTTAACTCCCTCCGCTCGGTTTTCCAAAAAGTGCCGGTAATGTCGGATTGTCGCCTCCGCCCGGGAGAACAATAGCGGTAATTCCCAAACTTATGGAGGGTGTGATCAGTTATAATGGCAAAGCCAGAAATTCTATGGTTGAAGTATCGTAGTCGCGATGTCGAAAACCGGTACCTAGTTTGTTGCGCCTTCGAATAAACTATTTCTCTCCGGAGAGGAGAGCAGCTTTTGGGGGCCTGTTTCTCCGCAAGATGGCGGGATGGTCGGGGGTTTTTTTTTCAAGAGTGAGTCGGGTATCCCTAAAAACCAAAGGTTACATAAGAAGCCAGGAGCTATGATACAAATCCGAACGTCGACCCTTTCCTGAATAGTTCAGGAAATGGCACAAAGAGCAAAGAAAGCCCTTGCCACCACCCTCCCTTTCCTAGTCTCCTACCCAACACACCTCGAACTTCTTGCCCACCGCGACCCACACACTGAAACTCACTCACACAAATGCCCACCCCATGCGGCCCTTTGCTTTCCCTCTGAATGCTATGATGAACGCTCAAACAGGCACACCTACCTTCCTTTGCCCAGTCCTCCCCCTCTTCTTCTTTTCTGTCTTGCCGGCTAGCGAGTTTAAAAAAAGGCAGGCTAGCTGCAGAATGTTAGTTACGGTTAGGCCAACCTGAACCAATAAAAAAATGTGCGCGGACTCAATTAAAGCGGACTGGAGACCGTAGTCATGTGAGGTGGACAAGCGAGAGCGAGAGAGGGTGAGTACTGTGCTAGTGCTCTAGTAGGACAAGTACCGGTAGTCGAACAGGTTAGTCAATAGACAGCGCAAAAAGGAGGCCGTTTCTGAGAAACTTGAGTGATCAAGAAGTGAGAGAGTGAGTGAGAGTAAGGGACATAAGTGGGGGGTAGTGATGGAGGGAGGGGCCCGAAAGAGCAAGAAGAGTTATGGCCGGAGGGGAGGAGAGGGGTCAACTATTGTTGCTGCAGCGGTGACAAAGATGCTGGATATGATAGAGATAGGCTAGGTGGCACCGTATTGTATGCCACCTGATAAGGGGTAATAGGATGAATGAGCTGCAAGCTTATTAGCTGATGGCCGAATGGTCGGCCATAAGGGACAAGTAGTCCACGCCCTCCTCCCACACCTTCTGTCGGGAGACTCGTGATACTTTTTTCGCAGGCCACCGGGAATCGCCCGTTCCTTCGCTTGCTCGCCCCAGGAGGCTCGTTGTGCAAAAGTGGACTTCTTGCTCCAATACCTCCAATCCAAGGCTCTTCTTTAACCCTACCAGCCGCTTAATAGGTTGACAGAGCACGGGCACTATGATGGTACATTCCACAATTCCTCTTTGAATCTCGACATCAAGCCTAGCCCAGAGAGAGCTATTAAACGGCATTGTGGATTGTGGAGGGTCGCTTCCGAGAGGTATTGGAGTCTTGGCGTATGCCCACTGTTATAGCTGGGATGGCAATTCTCAAATCGCCTCCTCCCTTCCACCGCTCAAGCCTCGATTGCATGGGCAACCTGTACTCGAGTACGAGTATGAACGACATGAGAATACCGATAAGACGGGCTAATAGAGGAAGTACTACGGGTGTGATCACCGTGGGCCAAACACAACAACCGAACGTGAGAAGACGATGAACCAGACGATCGGTAAAGATGCTCGCTAAGGGGTGGAAATATATATATCTCCAGAACACTAACATCTCTCTACTGCAGAAATCAAACAAAACTGCGCCAACCATGGCGAGCGAGCAAAGCGCGCGGAAGCATTCCGGGGATAACAGGAACTCAGTAGAAACTCTGAGGAAGCAAACGAACGATCCACCATCATCCCCAACAAACCACTGCTCCAGTGGAAACCAATCCCAAATCCAATGCCATAGAACGAAGCAACAAACCGGACCCGGTATCCGATACCAGATGCGTACCGGCAACTGATGCAAAGGAAACAAAACCAACACCCCCCGATGCCTGATGGCATATGATGTGAAAACAGCTGCCCATAACCGTATGCCTCATAGACGCATGCCATAGATAATCCACCAAAGGAAGAGGGTTACTGCATCGTATTTACGGATGGTAAATTCCCCGCGATAAAAGTATCAATAATTATGATACTTAAATAACTCAAATCGCGACCATCGGCTGATTGGGGATAGAAGCCCTCTGTTCTCTCTTACGCCACAAACACCCAGCACGTTGTGGAGGAACTCCCGTTCCTGAACACTATTGCAAGGGACACTGCACTTGCACATGCGACTTCTCCGGTGCCCATGCAAGCGATGGTTCGCCTAATCCAATAGTGAAGAGCTACCCAACTCGCCGTTCATCAGTGATGCATTCGCTCCATACTCAAGTAGATATTTCCCTATTATCTCGACTATGGCGAGTCCCGGGTCGTCTCGGAGATAGTGTGACTCGGGGTTTATCCTTTGGACAGCGTAGATAACTACCTTATGTTATCGTATGGTTCGTTAATTGAGTTGTTGTGATCGTATGCCGAAACAATACATGCAGTGTCAATCTGTCATGTCCCATTGGGTAGAATAAACGGTTCATTATTCCACGAGTCAAATATTGCATGATACCCAAAAACTCGTGCTGCACTTCACACGCAGTTCAAACATCCTGAACCATGGCCATACCGCCAAATGAGAGACGTGCGGCTGTCTTTTTGCCCTCTTGTTCTCCCTTTTGCTCAAGTGCCCAGCTCCCTTTGCAGGAAAACGCCGCTAACCTGGCCCCGATAACCGGGCCCGCCGAGAAGAGAGCAAATTCTGAATTCCGGACTCAGGGTTTACCGGCAGGTCAAAAGGCCAAGGGGGCGCTCAACCACCAAGCGGTTTGGTACTGATACGCAACCCCACTAAGCTTTACGCTTCCAACGGTAGATCAGCGAACGTTGGGGATTCAAATCGAAGATTGCTCCTTCCGGCTCTCTTTTCATCCATTCATCCTTGCAAAATGGCCCCGGAAATTCTGCTTCGCCGAAAAAAAGGAAGGAACACCCTACATGTAGGGAAAACCGATAGGGCTTGGGGGGGTTGAGCAACACCGGCAAGGGGACCCCTTTCTCCAATTACTGTGCCATTGCCCAACCAGAGCCCAGTATGATCCAGAGTTGCAGCTACCAAAAAGCACGAATACTTGTCATCAAGCTAGACCTAGCTTAACTCTCCCCATTCTGAGAAATAGACCCGCGTCACCCCCTTCACCGCCGCCAGGGACGGACTGTGAACCAAGACCTGTTTTGGGATGAACAGAACAGAATACGATTCACAGAGATGTGGCCCACTCAACGCCCCCAGGCCGAGCACTGCCTTCTTGTTGGATTGCCAGTACTACGCAGAGTAGTAACAAACCGAGGTGTCGCAGCCACGTCCTGTTGTACCGTTTGATATCACACCCTCTCGCCAGACGCAGGCAAATCGCTTCCAGAGACAGGATATCTCTACAGCAGAACCTTTGGGCAAAGGGTTCGAAGGGCGCCTTGCAATGGGCGCTAGAACAGGACTGAAGGGTCGGGTGCTATCCGACCCTTTGAAACCCAATTGCACAAAGGCTCTAGTATGGCCCATGGGTCAAGATAAGGTTCCCAAGTGCCCTTCCATCCACCCACAAAAATGGAGCTTTTTTTGGACTCCCAATTTGGTTGCGGAATTATTATTTTTTAAGTTGGCCAGGAAAGAGACACCATCTCCCTAGAGGTATACCTAGGAGAGCCGGGCTGGACAGACCTTTATTCTCTCCCCGTTATGGCTAACTTAGAGTTTTTGAGATTCTTGTGAACAGACCCCCATTCTTTCCCGGATTTGTTTCCAGTAAAGCTAAATTCTGACAATTCTTGATCGGGCGCGATGCATCTAACTTAGTGCGTGATGGTAAGTCCACCTCAGGCTGCCGAAGGACCGTGGAAAGGGCTCTTTTCTGCCCCACTGACGTAGGCGGCTCAGTGGAACGTGGTACAAGTACCGACAATCAGGTCCCCACCAACGGAGATCTCCACTGACACCGCTGTACTTGGGTGTGAGGGTAAGTGATTGGAAAAAAAGTGGTCGGTGCAAAACCACTTTTTTTCCGATCACTTTTTGCTAGTATCGGTATCGTGCTCGGGTAGGAAAGGGAAAAAGAACGAAAACGAAAAAAAGAAATGTTAACATGTTTCTATCGAAGATCCGTCGTGGGAAATTCACGCCAACCAGTGGCGCACCATTAGTGTTTTCGTTGAAGCATATCAAACGAAGGGCCCGAGACCAGGAGGAACGGAGGAGTTTTTTCCTAAACGCTGAACAGACCAGCCGGGGTTAATCGGTGAGAGATTATGAAATCCGGCCGAATCATGTTATTTACTGCTGTTGCACTGTATTGTTCACTGACTTGTCGTGCTGAAAATCTTTACAGTACCAATGGTCGACTCATTAACACACTTCTCTCACCTACGGTCCTCCATCAAAAGAGGATTTCAATCTGGTTTCCCTCCTGTTCACCTAACTAATCTAATAGTAACTTACTACCTCCCCGAGGGGGTGAGCCGGCCATCCACCTCAAGTATGTCCTACAGTAAGCCCCAGTTCTACGAGCACTCTGGTACCGATGCCTCTGGCATCTTTTTTCCATCATTGAAACTCACTCGTATTCCGCCTCGGGCACTTGACTGGATTTTTTTTGTTGGCAAAGGAGACATTTGTAGACGGATAACCCACAAGTCACGATAACAAGGTCCCCGTCACAGCCGAGAGGGTCCCCCCACCCACAGAAAGTCCCGCATCAGAAGGCGGCGGGAGGGGGCCACGAACCCGCCTGAGACCCCATTATCCACGGAAGAAGTCGCGTTTGATGCACTTGTCGGAAACAGCTGCCCCACCGGTACCCCACCGCGACCTAGATCGAATACTCTTGTAGGTAGCCTGGCGACCCATCCGTGATAGCTGCACTCTTGTCTGCTGATTCACTTTTGTTATTTTGCATAAGCCTAAACTTCTCTGTCCAAATCCTGTATAAAATTGTTTATATTTCAGTAGCGCCTACCTTTGAAAACAGATTCTATTCCTTATCGCGCACTTGGGGTTTATTCTCGCACTTTTCAAACCTCCTCCGCGCCAATTTGTATTTGTTCGTTCGGATTTGGAAGACAAGGCAACTCTAGATATTTCCTGGCCAAAATGGCCTAAACGGCGCAAAAGGACACGGGAGGGTGAAGAAACAAACAGAGGTCGAGCCCAGTCTACCATTCTCAGGGCGAGGGCGTAAAGAATCCCTCTTCCCCAAGTTTGGTTGTAGAAGTGTGAGTACTTACAGTATAGTGGCACGTGTTTTCCTTTTATAAATCGAAATCGAGAGGCGGGTGTAAGCACAATAAACGGATTCCCACCTTGAGCAACCGTCACTTCGCCGGGCCTGGGGTTATTGTGCCCCCGAACTTCGCCACCCACCCGGATAGGGAGAGGAGTGTCTAGCTTCTTGGAAGCACCGGTCTCTATCTATATTTGAGCATCACCCTTGTGTCAACAAACCTTCTGACCCAGTCAAAATGGGTAGCTTTGGTCTTTTAGAGGATATTTTCTTACTACAGCTCTTACTTCTTTTGGGTGTGCACTTGCAAGTTTTGGTGTAAATTCCGATTCTAGCTAGCATTGATACACATAGTGCTTGGATGTCGTGCTTTCTTCAGTGAGGCAGGAGAGGATAGTAATAAGTTCTGGTCGAGAAAACTTGCCATGCGAGATATTGAGGATTGAGGAGGAGTCGCATCATGAGTGTGCTGAGTACTGGACTGAGGCCGTTAGGGAGTCTCTCCTTGAGCCAAACGGAGTGGCAGAGCTCTACCTAGAGTTTGGAGAATGGCCATGTCCCTTTGATGTGATAATATTATGATACAAGTACTGTACGAGTAGAATTTAATGTTCATCTCTTAGTTCTGCATGCGTATGTGTCGTTCCATTTGTCATGCGGAGCTGTTAATGGTGGTTCACTTTAATATGCTACCAAAAAGAAGTTTCGTCGGGATCATTAATGTTTTGCTTGTAAGATAGTAGAAGCACGAGTCCATAATTCTTGATTCACCCGGGAACTCTCCCAACTAGAATGCACAACAGCCCGTGCTTGATCGCACTGATGCCTGCCCAGCGAAAAGGATTTGCCGCGGTTTGATAGGGTCTTCATTTTACCAAAACGATCTAACGGTTCCGCAACACCAAGACGTCGATTTTCCCGGAAAAATCAGGTCTAGAGCATCTCCGATAGCCCGAGAATTACCCAAGGAAGGGCTTTTGTTTTCTTTTCGACATGTTTCACGACACCCGGAGGCGCGATTTTATTTTTTCTTTCTGTAGCTTGCCTTGATATGAAGACTTCCGCGAGCCAGAACAATGCTCCACCATCTTCACCGCTAGTCTTTGAAGGGGCCGTGCATCGCCGTTCAGGTGTCGTATACTGTACCGGTATCGGGGGGGAGTGTGGCCGGAAGAGAACCTGGGAGTGATCTCAACAAGGATCACTAGAGACTTTGCTAAAAGACACTACTCGAGTACTGTACTCGTAGATGTGAGACAAATGCGGTTATAAGCTAACCGGATTTCAATGATTTGGCTCTGTATGCGAAATTGTAAAGTCCCCATTACCGAGGAGATGCGGAGATACTGGTAACGACGGGTCCATGCATAATAATTTGGATCCTGGGACATCACTCGAGCATCCCGAAACACCACACAGCGCCTCACTCTTATCACCCAACTTTCAAATTATCCTTTTTGCTGCGATAACCTTTCTATGATAACAAGCTAGCAGACCAACTTCAAATATAGAACCAGTACTCCAAATTCCTCCGAGCCCCGCAGTTTATCCAATTCTCCAATCCGTCTCCAGGATCAGGTCTACCCAGTCCTTCCTTCTTGTCCACCAGCCTCGAGTGGCCCGAGTAACCCCGAACAAGCAGTGACCGCTAGAAAAAGAAAAATATAAGCCTCTCGAAACTCAAATTCAGGAAGAACTGAAGAGAAAACTCACAGCAGCGATCAGGACACTCAACCCTGCCCGGCATCAAACACGTCTCGAGGCACAAAAGGTACTGGAGGCTATCACGGCAACGGGGTGGCGCCTCTTGGCGAGATGATAGGAGAGGGGCACTGAGCGCCGTGGTGGCGAAGAAGATGAAGAGAAATTTCATGTTTCGTGATATGGAGAAAAAGAGAGTGGGTGTGGGTGAGTCGTGATGACGATGGCGGCAATATGGTGATGATTGGGGGAAATGAGTTAGTCCGGGAGGGGGGTTATATAGACTTTTGTTTATCGAACCTTTTGGAGTGTTGGCGACACCTTCTATTGAAGATGTCTTCGGTCGGGGTTCTTTGAGGGTTGTGTGGTGGAGTATTGATATCTTGAAGCCTGGCTTCGGATGGATTCTCGTGATACTGGGAGGGGAGAGTGTGTCGCGGCGGTGGCTAGCATTCTCAGAGTGGATGAAATCGTAAACCCCCCGTCACTCCATGCTATCGTGCAGGTACTATTACTTGTAGGAGTGCCAGCTGATACCAGGTTGTGTAAATTGTTTGCGGCAAACTAAGGGAAGACAGAACAGTAAAGTTCTCCTGTTCATAATAGATGGAGATATCTATTGTTTGGGTCTATTCCCACGAACGCATAATAGATAGTAGATTAGCATAGTGGCTGGTGTTTCCGTTATCAGCTTGCGGGGATTATTCAGAAGCTACCTTCTTTAGGAAGAGCTTGCTGAGAAGCAGCGGAATGTTAGCCACTCCACTAGTTGTTCTGCAACTAACGATTAGTTGGTGCTTATGGGGAGAGACCCTATTTCACATGGAAGACGCTTTAACTGTCAATCAAAGCCAGCACAACCCTACTCCCAAACCCGACTTTAACAAAGGATGGCTAACATTCCGCTCTCTCAAAGGCAGTAGACGTCAACAATACGATACTGGTAATATCAAACGCCTACGTTAATATCTTGATAATAGAATGCACCCACAGGTATCACTGAACTAGTAACTACTCTTGCTAAAAAAATTAAAAATCTCCCCGAACGCCGTGCCCTAGACGTTCTAGCTCTATCCATGTGGCCGCCGTTCCGTCACGAGACACTGCGACCAGAGATGGCTGGAATTCCGCCCTTTGGGCCCACCAACGTCCAAACACTTCCTTAGAGCATAAGTGATACATGTTTCCCTATATGGCGAGCCCCCAAAATAGCGAGGACTCACCATCTTTGTGCAGGTTTTGGCGAATTATTTGCGCCCAGTGCCGGCTCCTACTGCCCCACTCAAGGAATTTTGCAATTCTTCGTTAGTTGTTGAACTAGATCTCACCCCCCTTAGGCAGGGATCCGCGATTTCACAACAACGCCTTCGCATACCGTATTTACTCGCTGAATCCACCATCGGGAATCTGGACAGAAATCACTATCTAAACCAGAATGGGCTTAGCAGAGCAGGTTAGCGGGATTACGAATAGCAGTTAATAAGATCCAACGGGCCCCGCTTAAATAAGCTATCGTGTCAGGAAAACACTATTCCTTCTTGTGGTGTTTTGCCTCGGGTTGCGAGGGCGAGGGGCCTGACCGCCGATGGTGGATCTAGCGAGTAAATACGCCACCAAAATTCACCCCACCCCATCACACCAGAGGTGCCCAAGACGGACACCTACCCAAGCCAAGACAAACGACCGAAAAGCCCGCCAATCGCCCGCAGCTTATATCATATACTCGAGTACGAGCGCCCTCTCCCCCGGGGAGCCATGCTTAGAGCCAGGGAAACTCAGAGATCCCCGCCTTGCCAAGCTTGACATGACAAAGAGGTGGTAACGGAGAACGAAGATTGCTAAGGTATTCTATTGACTAAATTTATAACCAAATTAACCTTAAAAACGCCTCTAGAACCGGATCATATCACCCCACTAGAATCGAATCATATCACGTCACAGACGCCATTGCCCAGCAGCCGGTTCCACCTTTCTTTTACCACATGGCAACTTAGCTCAATGTACTCACAGAGCTCCGTGGGCGGAAGTTCACATTCACGTACTACTGTAGCACACCACCCTCCCCGGCCTATCGCGTGCGGCCGGATACACATCTGTTGCCCCAGCCCCTTATTTAACGTTTTTTTCCCTTTCTCCCTTTCCATCCCGCGTGTTCCTTACTATTTTCTCGGCTACAGATTAAATCGACGGACTGGTAGTTTGGGGGTAGAGGAGGGGGTTGTTTTTGTTATTGTTGCATGTAAGGGGTGTTGGTATGCTATGGTGCATTCCTAACTTCTGTGCTTGGCATGTCGATGATGGAGGACTGTGTAAGCACCCTCCCGCTATTTTCAATTTACCCAAATACTTAGGATGGCCGTGAAAGTGAAGAGATCCAGGGAACCGGATTGGCTCGAGTATTTTGGCCAAGGCAAAGTGCGGCCTTTGGGAGGGTGCGCACGTTTTAGATATCTGGTTTGTGTGTGTTGGATTCTAGCCTGCGCATTGTAACGAGGATAGTAGGTACAATACTACACTGGGAGCTTCATCCCCAGAGTCGCAAATGTAGCGTCGGTAGTAGGATTCGGGTGGTTTTGCACCCAGTGGATGCAGTATGTATGCAGTTGACAGATCATACTGGGTCACTCGGGGATATTTAGGCTGTGGGGTTTTTTTGTCCCTATGAATTATTAAAGGTTCCCAAGAAAGCAAACTCCTACAAATTCCGTCAGGTATACCAATACTACTCCCGTGCGCCAGACCCGTGGTATATACATAGACGGAGGAAAGCAAACAATAAACAGAAGACTGGAAAAGACACGAATAACCAATGACAAGGGTAATAAAAAACGGTGTGAGCTAAAATAAGGCTGTTTAGAGTGTTACGAAGATTGTACAGTAACCAAAACGCCGGGCGCGATGAGCCGAAAAAATGGACATATTTCTTATAATATAGAGCTTGAATTTGGGCTAGAACCAGAACGGGGCCTTGGGGTCTCAACAGATCCTAACGTTTCTAACCCCGGGTCAAGGCGCACATCGGCTATATCCATCTCGGGCATGATGCTCCGAAACCGCTTTCCGTCACTGCTTCTCGACGGGCCCGCCTCGAGATCGATATCAGGATCCCGGCAGCCGATGTTTGAGCCAGGGAATAGGTCCGTAGAAATAAACCCTAAATCTGAGGTAGAATGGAATGTCCCCTTAGAAGGTGATCGAGCGTCGGTTTCCGTTATAGAGGCAGGTATATGGAATGAGTTTTGGTCCCAAGCTCTGTCTGGCCTGTCAAAAACCTTGGATAACAGGTCGAAGACGAAGGGTAAGTGTTTGTTGAAGAGGGGTCGAAGAGTTGGCAAGGAACTGCATATTATTGCGACAGTTGCCTCAACACTATTTTTGTTTCACCTTATGTCAGCCAAGACCTACCCCAAGAGTGGGGAGAGGGGGGGGGTGAAAATACACACATTGACCAAAGATTGATCTGATAAGTCGTCCACGTCGGATCCTCAGGGTGAGGTCCGAACGTACCCAGCGTGAGGATCAATGATATCCTTACAGAAGCTGAAATAAACACCCTGCACACCAACTATACATGAGCAACTACCCCACTTTAACAAAAGGAATTTTTCAAATACCCACATTGCGCCTAATATAAACACCATATACAGGACAACCTTCTGCGCTCTCGGCAACTTCAATGGATATATTAACCTTAGGGGCAGCAGCCACAGGACGATGTCCATCAGAATACTCCCAGCGGGCACCCAATACTGTAGGGCCTTGAAATTTCCGCAACTACCTTTGTGGCTTCCAACTTTGTCCATTCTATTCCATGCATATGGTGGTGGCGTGCAGTGAAATACCGAGGCCCAGAAGCTTACCATAGCAAATGCACACATGAATCCGAAAATCGACCATACTACTATTAACATCCGGCGATTCTGGACCAATCGTAAGAGGAGGAGGAGGAGGGAGGCTTTCGTGAAGGTCATTACGACGACGTATAGGATTTGCATGCTATATCCTATCTGAGGGGAGTCAACTTATTTAGCTTTTTGTGCACTCTATTTTTCCCCCCTTCCCCTTCCCCAGGGGTGTGAAGGTGTGAAAGACCTTAATCAGCTGAAGGACATCACCCTCCGGAATTTCCGATATATGTCTTCCAGCTCCATATTCGGCACCTGGTTGTCACGGAAAGTCAGTCCAACTGTCTCCAACCAGTTGGTAATTTCGGCGAATATACTCTTGCATAACAGCACAGTCAATGCAATAGCTGTAGCCTGCAATATACACACCAATTATCAGCAGCCGCTCCCTTCCAAATTTCCAGAGCAAAATCACTTCATGGCTAAAAGTTTACCATTGCACACAAAATACAGTAATCATCCCCACCCACAAACTTCAGAATAATCCCCCGACTATACATCCTCGCGATGACCACAACCCCGGTTACCGATAGTAAAATAGTTGCAGTCGTGGACCCCCAGGGGCCCTCACCAGGGACGACTAAATCTCCTCCAGCCTCCTGTAGCTTCGAAAACATTTGGCCGGTAGTTGGGATGGTATTATGGCATTGAAGGTGAATAAATGGTCCCCGCTAGTGTAATCGGGATGGATTGTAGACGCACTCGTTTTGGTTGGTTGGTTTGGCTGGTGGATAAAGAAGGATGTTGTCTTTTTTTTCCACCTTCAACTCCTTCCCCATCCCTTTCTGCTTCGGAGGTCTCAACTTGAAATAAAATTTACAAGAAGAGAGCGGGCTATGGGCCTTTTCAATTGGCGCTGGGTGAGTGCTTTCTTGGAGCCCAGCATGGTGCCCACTGACACACTTCTTGGGATACCGATGCCGGGTTCCGGGGAATATCGAGGCACTCGATGGGATCTTATTTCTTAGTGTGCGTGTGTAGGAGGGGAGAGGGGGATGGTGAATTTACAGTATAGCGAAAATCGATCTACTGTTAGACTGCCATGCATTACCGGTAATTGGGTACCCCACGAGAGAATGGGTGCACGGTATTAGCGCAGCCGAGCCAAAGCTAAGTTAGACGCTTACTATGAATTATCATCATCTTGGGTGTCCAATTCCGACTCGGCCGCAAGGGTGGTAGGCCGTGATTTCACCGATATCCCGTATTGTGGTGTGCTAGAATACTGGTGGTCGGCTATGGTTTCACCGATATCCCGTACTGTGGTGTGCTAGAATACTGGTGGTCACGGTTGCACCGATATCCCGTGTTGTGGTGTGCTACAAGTACTCAAGAATACCGGTGCTGGTGCAGCACTGCCGTAGTACTCGTACTCGTACTCGAGTGCGGGTGTGTGCGGCATATGGCCGCTGTAGCCAAGCCACGAGCCGGCATACCCACGATATTAGGATAATTTAGGTGTCGAGAAAGATGTTTGTTTGAGTTTTTCTTCACCCAAAGGTCTTTTGAAGGTGTCCAATGTCCCGGATTGTCCTTAGCACCCGGGATACCGGTAATGGAGTGATCGCCGGGAACGCTAATTACAAGTACCGTATATTGAAACGGGATTTTCCAGTCCCCATTCGTCTTCAGGAGCCCTGTGATTTTGTGGAGTATGGGGTATCCTGGGGTGATAGCGGGATATGGGTATCTTTAGGTGGTTCTGCTCCTATTATATTCGTACTCGTATTCGCTACCAGTAGTGCCGCAGACGCTATAAAATAGTAGCAAGAGAGTGTCAATGCCTTGGATTATAGCCAAGGACACTTAAATTGACACTCCCGCTGGTTGTACAAGTACTCGAGTAAAAGTACTGCAAGGTGTGACCCAAGCTCCTCACTACTCAAGTACAAGTAGCATCGCCCCAGGATCCCAAACTTACGGGTCATAGAGCGTGTGATAGGCTCAAGGTTCAGAAAAATTCGCCAGGAGAGCCCAACGCTTGCGAAATAATTTCTCTCAGTTAATTCAACGTCCTAGCTGGGCTCTTGTGCTTGAGGCCGCATGGAGCCGATGAAGCTAACTCTCCACTAAAAGGTTGCTAACCTTACTCAACTGATGACTTCCAACAAAGGTAAACCCATCTGTACTGTACCCTTTAACGATCCCTCCTATCAGAGCCCACACTTTTCCCCAAGGATCGCCCCAAACTAGATGTCACCTCCTTGGTGGCAGGTTATGTGCTTGTCCAGCAACTCTCCCCCCTGATGTCACGCATGCCGTGGGAACTTGAGTACCGGTAGTTAAACTGCGTGCTGTGTGCCGGTAGTTAAAAAAATCACTCCCTCGTGAAAAACACAGCAGAGGCACAGACCCTTCCCCTCCCTCCCTCCGAGACAGAAGAAAACACAATTACGAGACCCTACCAAGAGAGGAAGTCCCAACGACGTAGCGTGCGGCTCAATGATTCAAGTTTCTATTGTATCATACCGCTATCATACACCAGACTGAGCCGTTCCAAGCCCTTTGGCCGGTAGGGCACTCTGTCCCCGCTAAGACCGAGACAACACACTACTGTAAGCCAACCAAAATGTTTCTCCGCGCTGCCACACCCAATACTCACCCTAAGTCAATATCATATTATTCAACAACACAATAAAACATTGGTGAAAGGCCCCGCCATCTTATAAGTACTCGTACTGTACCAGCACCTGAACACCACCCAGACTCGCAACTGACTACTCGAGTACTGAGCGAAAACGAATGCGGGGTGGAAAAAAAATGTCGCCACTCAACTGCCCGGCTAAACTCTACCAATTCAAGACTCTACTCTAGCTATATGAACCTCTTATAACGAATCCATATCCATAAGGAACACTCGCAACTGACTACTGAACGAAAACGAAGGCGGGGTGGGGAAAAAAATGTCGCCACTCAACTGCCCGTCTAAACTCTACCAATTCAAGACTCTACCCTAGCTATATGCACCTCTTATAACGAATCCATATCTATAAGGAACAGTGCCTCGCGGCCACGCGAGTGAATTTACTTCAGACGATAGTTTGCTATATAAATGCCCATAGCAAAAATCAGTGAACCAGACTTTGGGGTCCTGATTCTTAGTGTGCGTTATGACCAGGTGCGACTGTATGGAATACCGATCAAATTTGGCCCTTCTGCATGGGACTGGCTAGACGCGCGATGGCACCCAAAGGTAAGCCCATTGGTTTCATACCAGATCCTCGGGTCGCATAGAAAGCACATGGCCAATTTCTTATCTCTGGTTTACTGTCGCCCGTGCTTCCGATTAATATAAGTTAATCGTCACGTGATATCAGATGCTGGGAAAAATCCGGCTTCAGCTTGCTTCTTTAATTCACCTGAGGGTTAAGTTATATCAACTAGCAGCACCAGTAGAGAGGGTTTAGTTCTTTCTTGTCACGGCCTTCAGGATATTTTGGATTTCATTATCTGGTATACGCACTTCTGTTAACAGCAGCTTGCCCAAGACTCGTCCGATACAGTACATAGGCTCAGAAACCTAGACTGACAAAGGCAATAAATATGTGGCCCTCTCTCTTTCATACGCTTGTAGCCTACGTGGCCTCCCCCGGCCAACTCCGCCCTTCAAGCCTCCAACTGAGCGGAGGAAGCATCAGGCATCGTCATACAGAAGAGCAGGAGAGCCATAGGGTAGTGGTTAGAGTGTAATGATGTATAAGAGGTGCCAACGGTGCCTTGGAAACTGGATGGCCTTCGCCCACATTCCCCCGCTCCCCAGATATAACGCTACGAAGGCTCATTTTTTCCACTTTGAGAACTAATATCCTTTTGTACGCGATCGTGGACATCCCCGTATTGACATTGAGGTTTTTTTTACAACACCGTACTATCCACGCACGATTGGCTGGTGATAACGGTGAAGATGCATGAGTCCGCGAAAGCAGTTATTACGTCAATTCTTACTCCGATAGCTCCTCGATGAACTGACTCTCCTCATATCCCATCGCCCTGATTGCAATTTTAGCACTCTCCAGTAATCTTGCCTTGACCCTAGAGTCCCTAATATCTAGCCCCGTGAATGCACCATGGGTAGTCGCGAATTTATAAGGCTTCAGGGCCTTCCAAATATTGACTATATCCTTCGGTGGCATCGGTATCTAATCTTATTAGACAAGGATACCGAGACAGGATCGAAGGACTTACCATGTTCGGAATCGACCACATAAAGCTAAAAGACGCGGTCCCAGGCAGTCTATTCTCGTGATATAACGCACTCTACAGCCGTTAGCAGGCTGCTGCAAGCGTAAGTCCCCAAAGAGGGCGCACCGGCACAGTGACAAACGAATCAGCGATGAATAATCTGTCCTCCCAATGCAACACCAAACTGCCTGGAAAATGCCCTCCCACTTTAACTGCTGTTGCCCCTTTGACAACCTCTTTCTCACTTCCCTCGATGAAGACCCTCCCTTGGGGATCCTCCCGACATAGCCATTCTTTATCTTCCGCCGCGAGGTATACCGGACAACCGAATATTTTCGCCCAGAGGTTATGCGTGGTGTAGTAGTGCGGATGCGAAATCACAATAGCCTGGATCCCGCCCTCTTGGTTGATTCTTCGGATGTCCTCATCGTCAAGGTAAGTTATTAGATCCCATAGAACGTTCCCGTGAGGTGTTTTGATCAAGAAGGCACGCTGGCCGATCGCAAACTACACGCTACCCAGTTAGCCCCTTGCCCCCAAGAGGTAGCGAGACGACGACGACAGTACTTTCGGCACAGTCCACAGCGAAATTATATTATCGCTAGTTTTGTCCGGAGCCATCATATTCTTATAATTGCCTTTCATCTCTGCTAGAGTGGTGAATTCTTGTCCGGTTGGAGGAATAAATTGGCGGGGATCCTACAGGCAGCTCCATTAGCTCCGGTTGCGGGTCGAACAAGGGGAATGGAGCAGACATCACAAATTCGACAGTTTCTGAGCACATTTCGGTCGGAGGTATCGAATTGGGTTCCACAAGCTTTGCAGATGAGGAGGGTATCGTCGAACATGATGTTTGGCGGTAATGGGAGATGAGGTGGAGATGGTGCTGAGGCGGCGAATGAGGGAATGAGGATCGAACCAAAACTTCAGATTGACCGAACCATGGTTGAATGCGGGGAAGTGGGGGCGTAACGGATGTAACCTCAGCAACGTGACACAAAGTTCTAGATTACAGCACTTTGGGCGAACCTAATCTAAGCGTGAGATCACCGCCGGGATTCTCACGTTCTGGGTTCCTGGAATTCATAGTTAATGGTTAATTAGGAACTTCTGGGGATTAGAAAGCAACGGTGATTACGGGCATATCCACCCAGATGGTCAGAGCGGACATCTCTCCAATTGCCAAATCTACAAGCACAATTAAGAAGGCTACCTTAACACGTATCTTCCGCCTATGCCTTCCCCTTCCTTCGAAAAAGGTATGATACCACAATTAATTAAACCGAGTTTTCCAACCCCCTTATCACTAAATGCAATACAGCGGACAATAGTGAACTACGATAGCACCAATTCTCTGCACTACGCCTATGTTTCTCTCTCCTTATGCTTGTCTAATACCTGTATACTGGCTGTTGTTTATAGGGTCTCCGGAATGGAACGTAAATAAGTGACACAATTCAGGTATAATTGGCCGCTTCACGTGCCCACCGTATTTTGAAGACACTGCGATAAAATAGGCTCGTAGGGGATGTAATTCACGTTCCGGAGACTCCAAAAACTGTTCCTAGTATTTATATAGTTATTGGAATCATGCAGGAATATTGCCGAAGGCAGAGCCCGAGTTAGATTTACTTGGACAAAGAAAGTGCGCATTAAATCCTATTGTTTCATGATGACGATCATTAGCCAGTGCCTAACCAACGGTCGCAAAATAGGGGCCCAGAATTGAGATCAGCAATCCCCTGAGGGGGCCACTGGTTGACTTGAAGTAAAAGAGGATAGGTCCTGTGTTGTAGAACCTCATACAACTTGGTCCGATTTACCATAACCTCCCACTCTGAGTGGCCAGAGGCGAACAGAGGTAGCAACTCCACCGATTTGGAGGGCATCTTAATTTGCCTTCCAATAACAGCACTTGCACATCAAGCTCATTCAGCTTCGCACCGTGAACACTGCAGCCCCCGTAACATGAAGCCACAAGTCACCCAATAACTGCCGTACAGGACCCGCTGCCGCCTCCGCCCACCTGAAGGCAGCTATACCGGATAACCAGTCCCAATCAGACAACCAGATGCCGAAACGGCCGGTGAGATACAAAGATATTCCTGCCGGAAGGCAACAATATCCCGTGAAAGGTAAAGCTTCTGAAACGGACCCGAAATAAGGCTTCAATCCTCCAACACTCCAACCCACTAGAACCGGCAGAAGAGTCGAAACACGCGCAGAAAGCTGGCCAACCGAGTGAGCCGTCATGAATGATGGATGACTCACCAGCCGCTGGGCTACCATTCTCCCCTATCGGTATCTGTAATTAGACCTATCAGCAGGGCACGGGCCCACCACCCTCGACAAAAAGTCCTTGCCAACACCCACGCCCAGAACTTTTAAGACAACAGGATTTTTTTTCTTTTCCACCATCAAACAACAGTGCGAACTATTTATTTTTGTTTTTGTTTTATTGTACTTTTTCGAGAAAAAAAAATGGCTGAAGGTGACGTCTTGCACAAAACTACCTCTGGAGCAACCTACCCTTCTACTCTCTCGCACCTGAGCGTTTCCCCGGCAGACATCCTGCCTACGATAGCGCCAGTAACGCGTCTTGCTGTCGGGGCATTCGTGTTCCGTAAATCACAGTTTACCAATGCGCAGCCGACGCTCCTGCTCGTTCGCCGCGCGGTCGGCGAACTCACTTTCCCGGGCCTCTGGGAGGTTCCCGGGGGAGGGGTGGAGCCTTACGAAACCATTCTGGACGCGGTCGTTCGCGAAGTCGGGGAGGAGACCGGGTTAGTGGTTGGCAAGATCATACGGTGCTGTGACGTCGAGAACTTCCTGGGGAAGAGGAGTGGGAGGGCTACCCGAAAGTGGCAGTTTGAGGTTGAGATTGAAGGGGAGGGGGAGGAAGTTGTTGTCGTTAACCCGGCCGAGCATGACGAATTTCGCTGGGTTCGGGAGGAGGAGGTTCGGGAACTAGTGATAACGACGGAGGAGCATAGAAGGGTTATTATGGATAGTTTTAGACTTGGGAAGGCTGGCACCGGTATTGTGGCTGTGGGAGGAAAAGGGGTAGAAGCAGGTGGTGCTGGCGTTTGAAAATTTTCCCTTCCAGGGAGTGTTTGCGAGATTCATTTTTGTTCGCATATTAGTTCTTATAGATACTCTCATAGAACGTCACTCGAGACTCTGAGTGCGAAATGCGATTTGGGACGAAGGTTACTATCGCGACTTGTTTGATGAGTGATACAAAGTAGCCCTACTGTGCTCTTCCCCTGTAGGCGCTCCGATTGGTCCTAAAACAGAGCCTCACACAGGCAGAAAGGAACAACGGGACCCACCCAAGTGCCAACACCTCGCAATCCTGCTACCTTGGATATGGGCTTTACGGGAGTGGTTGTACCAGGTACACCCTACCGTCCCAAAAAATTTCGGTGGTTGGAAGCCTTTCTGCTTTGCCTCACCGCCTAATCTGCTTTAGTCAGCGTGGGTATCCGCTCAACACCTCGAGTACTCGGTACATCACCGATCCTAGGCATTGCCCGTCTTTTGCTATACTCGAGCACGCTGCCAATAGGACCAGCACCAGCCCCAGCCTGATACGACACCATGCTCGCACTGAAATCGGTGTACCCGCATCTCCGTACCTCGCTGCTTTCCTTTTGGCTACTACGCACAGCAGGCTCATAAGGCTCGTACATTACTTGATGACCGCTGTGCTGGCCCGGGCGTGCCGTGGGGAGGCGTTGTTGGCAATCATGAGAAGGGGGGGGGGGATTTCGCACGCTGAGGAGCTTTCCCTCTCCATCCGCCGTTATGTGCAGCTCGCCCTTTGCCGTCTTATTGGCCATAATCGGTGCTACGTCATTGCGGTTTGTACGTTTTGGACGCCTAGCTAGCTGTTTAAAAGATGTCGGGTTCGCAACTGTTCTTGCTCCGTTTCCGTAATAAAGTGAAGTATACCCCTCCTCCCCTCTCATCTTGTTCGCCCTATCCTATCCTATCATATCCCATCCCATCCCATCCCATCATACCCTGTCCCAGTGATTTTATTTCCTCACTTACATCCCCGCTCGGACTAAACGTGAACGCAATATAACACGACATATCAGATCGGCAGAGAAACACTGGTGCACATCTACCCAGACCAGATTAGATTCTACGAGAGGCAGACACAACTCTGTAATGGGGATGTTCTCTGAGTCCCGGTTAGCACTTCACAATGAGAAAGCCAAGCAGCATCAACACCAAAATAACAATCTAGACACTTGCTTCGCCTGTGCCCTGATTGAACTCCCCCTCCAAGCCCTCTTCCGGGCCCAGGAGCCAGTCCCGCAGAATGCCGAATGCCCACCATCTCCACCAATAAATATCCCCTTATTATATGGCAAAATCAAAGTCCTCGTCAAAGGGCTTGGCACAAAACAACAAAAGCAACAAAAGGAACCCCAGAGAAGCCCATACTCCCCATACTCGATGAACTTTCTTCGCCCTGGTAACCGCCGATCCACTGGAGACAGCGATAGCAAAGACAGCTGTCGAAGCTTTCGAAGCAGGCGAACTCTGTATAGCCGGATGGTTAGCCCGACGGGGTCAGCGTGCAATTTACAGAATTACCCGGGCCTAGATTCCCCCGCGATGCCGGAGACACCTGGCGGGGGCTCAAGCGTTGGCTACCCCACCACACCGATAACACCCCCGCCCACGCCTCCATTATGCGATCATGTATCGCCAGGAGGGGTCTGCGAGAAATACACGGATACAGCTATGGCGTGCCAACGTTGGATATCAGGGGTCGAAGCAACAGACCCGGCCCACGAGCAGGAACCTGAACTCGAGTCAGCACCAGAAACGCCACATGAGGGCCAGAGCTCGCCGTTGCTGTTGCCCGAGGAACGGGGGAGACCTCCCACCGGACTTGGAAATGAGATGTCGAATGTCGTTTACGAAGAACAGAGTTCGCTGCTGGCCAACCCTTCCTCCTCGCCACCGCCAACACAGCCTCCAGCGCCCAAGAAGCGCAAAGAAAGGCCAGCGCCAGTACTGACGACACACAACCTCCGGAGAAGGATTTCCTGGAAGTTTGAGAAGAACTGCGATACTGCTAGCGCTGCTACTACTCCCAGTAACAAGCATACCGGAGCAACATTTGCACTAGCGCGCGTGCAAAATGTGAGCAAAGGCCGGTCCACATTCGAGGGCTCCCAGGAGATGTCCTGCACACCCGAGCATTGTGGAGGACGTGGGGGGTGTTGGAATACGGCAGCGACTGCGTTTGTTGGTAGTAATAGGGATTCCGGCACGACACTTGCGGCATCCCTGCACAGCCAGAGCGAGGACCGGCGGCGGGGTACAGCGGTGGCTATGTTCATTGGTAGTGGGAGGGATTCCGGTGCGACACTTGCAGCATCTGTGCACAGTGGGAGCGAAGGCCGGCCCGAATGCAAGCAGCACCTTGAGGGGGTGTATTGTTCATTAGAGCATTGCGGAAGGTATCAGGTTGGTGTTGGGAACCATTTTGAATTGCCGGAGAATAAGCGGCGCGTGTCTCGGATAGTGGGCGGATTGGTAGCGGCTTTCACAAAGAGTATTAGTTGGTTAAGAGGGAAGGGATGGCGTCAGTGATTTTGGTTCTGCTTTTGCTTTCTTCCTTTTACTTGTTTTTTTTTCTTTGTTTTTTTTCCTTTGTACTACCTTTTACACCCTTTCGCGGTTGTTTTGTTCGTTCCTTTTTTTTCCCTTTCCCTTTTCCTTTTTCTGAAATGATTTCTATAGAGTCCTTTCATCAGTCTCTTATGTTTCTTTAGACTGTCTTGTTTTTTTGTTTTTTTCAGCGTGCATTTTGGAGGTTGTTTTGCTTTTAGGGTCATAGCTTGGGGAAAATAAATGAATTAATGAAACCTGCAGGCGGGAATCTAATACTTACGAATTGACCTGTCAAACGACCGCTGCACGATGATGGTCATCATCATCGATCACTCGCCGGGAGTGAGATTTTTTAGCTCCTGGCAAAGCTGGAGGTGACACCAACCATAAGTGGGGTGCTTTTTGATTGATGCTTGTCGCTAAGATAGTATAAGCTACGGGTAGTTGGCTCGCCCAAGCCACCACGCCATTCCCGCAGCTCGGGGTACACAGTGACACCTGGATTGGCCAAACAGAACTCTCCGCACATATAGTAGCACAAATCCGGTAACGTTAGGTTCAGATAAGCAAATCAGCGTTAACACACGTGAGTCATCAATATATGGATACTACTTTTCATTAGTCTAGCATTAAGGAAGAAGCAAGGCTGTAAGGAAATGATCCTCTAATAAAGAAAGTTTTCTATGCACTTGAAATTAAAAAGATTCCGTTGGTACAATCTCTCATACATAGACCGGAGCTAGGATACGGTTACTCGAGCTTAGATGTACAAGTCCGTTCTAGGGAAAAACATAAAATAATATAATACCAACCGAAACCTGCGAGGCTTCGAGGAGCCTCGCTATATAATCGCAGCCCCAATGAGGCGGAATAACATACTAATATTCTTTGTCAATGTCCATGGCAAGAGAACCCGAAGAGCACTATTGTGAGCTATCACTAGCAATCAGTATTAATGGATGATGGATAAAGGAAAAAGGGATTGGGAGCTCGAGTGTGTGTGAGGTGTTTTGGCGAAATCTGTTGGATAGGGTTCGTTTGGGTATATGTAGCTATCAATAGTCTTGGACCATCTCAATCCCTAGTATGTTACGGTGGGATCAAGTGGATTTAGAACTTACCAAGAGAATTCCACCCGCAAGACCCCAGACCTCTAGACCTCCAGCTATTGCAACACCTCGTAAAAGCCCGCTCTGTAGTCTCCACCACCTTAGGACACCGAGCACAGATATGATTAATGAGAAACAAACTAGCAAAATCGAGATTGGCTTCCCAATACGTTCGAAGCCGAAAGTTGTAGAGGGGGTAGGTGGTGGTTGCTGGATCACGGTCAGTTGTGCAGTAATAGCAGCGAAAATGGCGAATACGAGGGAAGTGCGATGATAGGCTAGATAGGTTCTTTCCAAAGCTGTGATGAAATCGGGTCAGTATATGATTTGCGATTATCATAGGGCTGCGGTGAAGGTAGAAAATTACAGAGATGGGGGAAGTTTATTAAAAATAAAAATAAAATTTAGAAAATAAGAATTCAATAAGGGTTAAGAAAAATTGGGCGTATGGCGCGGAGGGCTTCTTTTTCTCAAAGTGCTGGGAAGCTTTGAAGTTGGGAATCGAGATCGCCCAGAGGTCATATGTGCCGAAGGATGCAAGGTATGTAGATAAATGGGGATAGATATTAGTGGAGTGGGTCGCATAGATAAATTGGGGGCAAATTGAAACCAGTAAGGCGGGGTGCGCCGCGCGATAGAGAGGGTACGACTAGTCGTGGGATACGGTATAGGCTCGTGGATAAAGGGTGGGAGATCGTGGGGGGCAATGATATTTGTAAGTTGGATATTTGGCTATGCCCTGCGATCCGCATTAAATAATTGAATGCATGTCTGCGAAGTAGTGTAGGACGCCTGGCTACCGTCTCTCGGCTCTTTGCTTCTAGCTGAGGAGGAATGACGCACTAATCGTACCCGTACAACGCCAAAGCTAGCCGGGTTTATACCCCGATCCGACCCGCTCGGAAAATGTGTGCAGTAACCTATAGCAGGGATCGTGGGTGATAAAATAGCACGTGGGTAACGTGGGTGTTGATCTCGAAGGAACGCCTAGAAGCCATAGAAGGCAGGATTGGGTAGGGAGATTTCTTGAATATGACGAACATCGAAAATCATATGAAATCAGATAGAACTGGATAATTGAGGCTGTAATGAACGGGGTGTGCTTTGTTTTTCCTCCAAAAAAAAAAAAGAGAAGATGGTGATGACAATTGGTTAAGAGGGGAGGAGCATTTAATCCTACCTAGATGGTCTCGTGCAGTATTATACGGGACCACAACCGATATATGGTTATTCCAAAATGTAACAGGCCTCGAGCGTAGTCTCAATGCCTTCCGAACTGAAGCGACAATGCCACTAGGCGGCGGTGGCGAGGCCCCTCTGGAACAGTTGGATGAACCTGAGTGGTCGGGAGTGCTAGCTGGGCCAGAATAATCACACTTTGTACCTACAGAGGCTTGTCCTGATTTCGGGGATTCGCAGAAATCGCTATCGTCGGATGGATTGTGTGGCGGGACGCCATAGTCCCATTGTTGCAACTCTGTTGCATCGCCGCACAGGGCGGGAGCAGCGGGGGGGGTCGAGATTGTAGGAGGGGCCGCAGAAGCGATAGCAGATCTTTGAACCACCGGTATGGAAGGATTAGGAGAGGGGTGAGTGTCTCTGAAAGCATCCCTGGGTTGAAACTCTTGAGGCCTATTGTGGTGCTTTTGTTGTGGTTGGTTTTGAGGCTGTAGGAAAGATTCCGTCGGGGATGTTGAGTCCATGACTGACTGTGTTTGCTTGGGGTTCTGATGAGGTAGGCCGCCCTTGGTTCAGGTCTGGATTGTGCAATGGCTTTAGTTGCTGTCGTATGTGCGGTAGGTAGGTTATTCGCGAGAAGACGGGGAGAAATATTGCTTGCTGCGGCGGTGGTGGATGCTGGTGTGTCTTTGTTGAGTGGCCACGATGGACCATTGACAAGGCTATTCGCGGCTCGGGCCGTCTCTACAAAATAGGACGTTAACAGCCATTTTGACAGTGACAGCCGTTAATAAAAGCAATACCATGGTAACACTACCCTACCGGCGCTCGTTAGAATGTCAGCAATCGTCGATGAAACAAGGACGCTGTTGGTTTGAGAAAGTTCACTTGGGGGTTTGAAGTCTTCAGCAGACCGGATCCACAAGCGATTTTCTCCACCGCCCACCCTTGACAATTTCCTCTAGCAAAACTACAGAACTGCGAAATGTTCCTCAATCCCTCTGCCTGTTCTCTCGCACACCTCTCCATCGTGGCCCCCCCTCATTATTTCTCGCTTGAGTATTTGTGCTCTATACTACAAACTCAAGCTATAAATTTTATCTGCTCTCAGACCCAGAGGTGAGGGCCTTGACCGGGCACCTAAGAAAGCCTTCGAAATTAAGGGATGGGTGGTCTTGATCGCCCTCATTTTGTCTTGCTTGAGAAAGTAAGATGCCCGATGAAACGAATCTAGATTTTCTAGTTTGTTCTGTGAGTCGAGGCCCTTGGACATGCTCTTGTCAACCGCGAAGCACTAAAGGAGCCCCCGATTTACATTCGCACAAACGGAGCACCAAACAGGAAATAAGCTAAGCTTGCGATATTTCAGCAATTGGCATGAAGCCTTGATATCTAGATGCCAGGTCTTTCCATTAGCTGTTTGTTTAAAGGAACAGTTTCTGTGCAACCGCTAGGTACGACATGAAAACCCAAAGCAAGCGCCTTCCAACTCTGGACAACGTCCCCCGATCCTACAGTCTCTCTGATCTGGAACCAGCCGCACAGTAATCCCAGGTACCGAAACATTGGGATCAAGGCCGGGATCTATAAACACTTCAGTGCGGTCATTAGTATCTACCACTATCTCCCTAGGCTATGGGGAGGAGAAACATATCGCCATCTGTGAGTCGCCATTGCGGAAGAATTGGAAAGGCTCGAAGAAAATTGAAGTAGCTAATATCCCATCTGATAAATAGGCTGAATGGGACCTAGCCACAAGTGGTAGAAGTGTCAGGTTAAGCCCGCGATTCCCAGACTTTAACCCAATAAAGCCCGACGCTTCCCGCCCAAGGGAATTTTGAACCGTGATTTGTTTGTGCAATGCCAGTATTGAGGTTTTTTGAGGCTGTCGATTCTCGATGTCCACCGATAAGAGTGCTTTTCTCAAATAAAAGGCGTTGAGTATTGCAGGATGGAATACCCGGGGAGGGAAGTTTCAATTATAGTATAATCATACCCTACCGGCCTACTTAAGCACTTTATCCATTTCAACGGTTTGATTAATGAACAAGGAGCGTTTGCTCGGGATGGACAATATGTAGGAGATATATTTAATCGCCTTTGTAGAAGCGTGCTCGGGCTCGAGGCCGGTTCGAGGGTCGGAACAAAGCACCAAAAAAGCCCGGCCTAACCCAGAGGCCCGATTCGGGGGGGAAACCCATGCCTACGGAAGTTGTGGAATTGAGTACATTGAAAGACCAGACAAGGACTTTATCCAGGAAGCGGCAGATGTTGCTGCAGGCGCAGACATAGATATTAGTTTGAATGCCCAGTGAGGATTAGGAGGTTATAACAGACAAACCATATATCTCCTGAAGGATGGCGACCAAGATCGCCTAATCGCGGCCCCCGGCGGGCTCCTTGTCACCTTCTCTGGGAGGTTCGAGGATAGCCGGCCTACCGCAAATGGCCCGGTGACCGCCGCCGCCACCGCATAGTCTACGATGAAGTAATCTCTACTGTATACCATCACTGCCGTATAGCACAAGCTTACCAAGGTTGAGTCACAGTCTGTCTCCAGCCATGGCCTGCACCCCCTTTGAATACGGTCCCTCTTCCTCAGCGACTCGGTGCTCGCGGAGCCTAACAAGTTGGCTGCCCCGCCAATATCAGATCCAGGCATGGCAAGGAATCAGCCCAAGTCTCGACTAGTCCGGCACGGGGAGGGGCCCGCAGTGCTCAGGAAGATCGAGTTAGAGCCTAACCAGACAAAGCCCCTTGACCCGGCTATCGTCAAGTACGCTGCTGGATACTACAACACCTCCCTGTCACGGATCGCCGAAGATGGCGAATTCGAGGCACTGATTGGTGCTTCCCGGTAGATATTAGGTAAGGATTCTGCCCACATACGCTTTTACTATCTGTTTTCGTGGGGGGGGGGAACATGAATAGAAAATAAAAGCAATCAGATTCACGGAAATAGAGGCAGAGCAAGCTTTGAAGGAGTCGTTGACCTACTGTAGGTTTTTTAGACGAGCGAATTAGGGGGCAATATTTTCTACAGCCCGTTTATTTATTTTGCTTGCGTGTTTTCCCCTCTCGTTATGCGGTTTTTCTTGCGATCGGTTTGGTTAAGATATAAGCCTTTCTTGACCCTCTTGGGGGCGAAGTGCACTGAACACGAGTGAAGGGTACTGTATAGTGCATACTACTTTCCTTGGTGGATCAAGTGCAGCAAAAGTTGTTGAAATTACCTTACCTGGGGAGCAGGGTCTGATGTTATATAGTTCGAAAATGCCGTCGGGTTTCTCGCGAGAGCGAGGCCTTTGTTTTCCGATCCCTTTGTCTAGTCATTTGGCGATGGTTTTAAAGCGATTGTCCGTGGCACTGGACTACTCACAGTTTCACGAAATTCGGGGGCTAAGGTATTTGCCCCCCTTTCTCACAACTTAAGGGGAAAGAGTAGCTAGTCCGAGGGATACCGCCAGGAGCATAAAAAGATGCCACACTCGATCCCCGAGAAATGCCACCTGCCGTTGAACAGGATTCACGCAATATTTAGAGATAAATAATATAGAGCGTTCAAAGGTCGTAGTTGCTTTCGGGTCGAAAGGAAGCAAAACAATACATTCTTCTTCTGCTACCCCGCCGACCGCGGGCTTGTGGTCCGGGGCCGGATTCTACCACCTCGTAGTGGGTCTGATTTGTCCTAACTTTACAGCCTTGTTGAGGAAGATCAAGGACTCCAGCCTCCCAGTTCCCATAGGGCAGGATCCTTGATTCTCCCACCCTCCATGATGTATCGCTCAATAATAACTCACGATAATGAGGAGAATTGAGCTCCTGGGCTCCCGCTAATTGCCATAGGAGTTGATTGATTCTTGGCATCTTAAGGTATTTCACTTAACGTCATCGCGGGAACAAATACTTATCCTACCGTCGGGTATATTTCGATTTTCCCACCCTAGATTAAATAATATTAGACATTGAATACATTACCAGAGCAGATCCTCAAGAGAAAAACTATAAACGCCGCTAACTTATGTCTATTGGGGAAACTCCTCGTATAGAGCAGCCACAACTGGAATATTAGTGGTGATAGAAGGTAACTTAGGGGTTTTTTGGAGGGGTTTAATAGCTACAGATGCGCAGCCAAAGGTTGTCAGGCGCTCTTACATCTCCATGGGTATAGCAGAAGAGCGATATGGTGCGATGGTCATAGTAAGCTTGTTTGGTGCAGTGCATCCAACTTTGAAGTTGGGAGCCTCGGGCTGATTGCTGCAAGTGAAAGGTACAAGTGTCATATTCGAGTGAGGGTTTGTGAATATGCCCTGGGGCCAGGAAGAGAGAAGTACAATAATTTGTTCGTGGGCTACCGAAGCGAGAGTCGAGGGTGAGTTATGGGAAGAATTACTCGTAGATTGCGCGCAACTGTCTGGTGGCGGATGTTCATTGATAGTCACCCGCAGGCACTCTATTAGTTGTTGTTGGGTACCAAAGGGGCTTCTACTAATATATGTCGCACGTAATAACATCTAAAAGAATTTTCACGCATTCAAAGGACTTGTTTATTCCTCCTAGAAGGCCACTCTTACCACTCGTACCCGTATACTTTTGTCTCCTTTTTTCAATACATGCGGTAAGCTGCGGTTCTTGTCGAGGGAAGTTTGGCAAACTCCCTTGGTGGAACTACAAGAGCCCAAATCCGTATTCATTGCTATCCGAGCACTAACCCAACTGTTTTTTCGTGGAGGCACGATATTTTCTAATGCGGCCAACTGCCTTCCACCCTAGAGAATATCCACTCCATAGCTCATTGCCCCCTGCCCACCGAAACGGCACTCTACATCCGCTGACTGTAGCAGCATCACCGACCTAGCAAATCTTGCCCACTACAAGCCACAACCCCTAACCAAAAGCGCAAATGCCCTGTTTCTATTCTCTCCCCCCCATCACGTCATATTGTACTCACTCGTCTTTGCCAAGAATACCTCAGTCAGCCGATATTTTGCTGGAGTTCTCACCAAATATTCGGCTCACGGAGGTATTCTTGGCAAAGACAGGTGAGTATTAGCGCAGCCAAAAACACAGTACTAGAGTCTGACTAACATTGCTCTGCATGCTAATTTCCCTTAGCGGTGGGATGTTTGCCTCAGAATGCAGGTGCTGTACAGATATACAGGCAACAAGCACCCAAACACAGGCATGGAAGACTACAGACTTCTCATCGCACCTTTTTTTAACCTCTTGTACAATCCCTGTTTTCCACCCATTTTGCCCTCTCAGTGTTTGGGTACTTGCTACCCAACTATCACCGGTACATGAGTACTTGCCCAGCCCAAAAGTACCCGGACGCCTTGGCGTCGAGACATCCGTGTTTGCGCCTAAATACGCGAATCAGGGCGCTCAGTTGTCCGGATACTTTTGGAATGGGCAAGTAGGCTGCCGGGAGATGAAAGGAAATCTCGGTGGCGGGATTTTGGCTTGGCAGCGGGATCGGCGCTGCAAGGGACGGGTGCCGGCTGGAATTGTCCGCATATGGTGAATTTCCCGATGAATGGGGCGTCCGGGGTAATCTACGTTAGAGTTACCGGTACTTGAATTGAATTGGGAGGGCGCGTTGAATTAGAGAGGCATTATGGCAGGCTGGATGCCTGATGGTTCTGGAGGGGGAGCAGGAAAGTGGTTTTTCGTGCCTCGAATATGGTAGGGGGGAAAGTTATGTCATATCATAGCATACTCAAGTACTCTCCGGCTTATCGGTAGGGATGAAGTTAGTGTAAATATTGCCCCCCTCCCTGTAACCTCACTCCGAACCCACTGACCCGGTGGAGCAACAGTCTCAGAATATCGACCACCGCAGCAGCAGCAAGATTAAAGAACATATCTGACACCAATTTCTCTCCCCAGAGAGGGACAAAGCAGAAATTATCATCACAACAAGAATGCTACACATCGCGACCCCTAACCTCTCTTCCTTCACAATTCCCCAACTGATGGAGTGAGCCCATCGTGGTATGTCAGGTTAGGGCATATACTACCCGCGCGGCCGAGTTGCTGTTAGACACCCATATACTCGAGTAGAGTAGCAATCGGCGAGCGAATGACAAGCTTATGCCAGGCAACATCATTGATCATATACGATACAAAAACCCCGATAGTTCAGCATTGCTTGTGGATAGGTCGGCCACCACATAGTTTTCTGCAGTATCAAATTACACTTCCGGGCTTGGCATCATCAGATTGCCCATTTATTGGTACAGTACACCAACCTCAGCTCTATATGAATGTCTAACAGCAGCTCGGCCGCGCGAAAAACAAACAGCGCAGCCGAATTGAAGCTGGACACATTGTATTGGCGTTGCCGCCTTTAGTGCCCGGCTTCAATTCGGCCGCGCCAGTAGTGAGAGTGGACTGTCACCGTGTTGAGGATGGCTGACTTTTCTAGTGTTTGTGTGGTAGCAGGCCTACTGTGCTGGTGGCCACCACAAACTGTATTTAGTCCCAATTGTTTTCCTTTCTCCGTACATCGTACCTCTACATTGAACAACGAACATACGGCACTTTAGCTTTCCTATCATACCCTTTGTTCCGGGCTTCTCACGACATTGGCCTCACGGTAGATTCATAGCGGCGCTTGTACGGCTGTAGCTCTCCCTGCGCTAGACTAGACCTCCGCCACCAATCACGGCCACCACCATCACAATGCAACTCCTAGTCCTCCTATTCCCAGCACTATCACTCACAGGGGTAGGAGCATATAATGCGCTCCCACCAGTGCCGTGGCAATACTCTACAGGAACCTTCAAATTCTCCACCCATCAGCCGCCAACGATATACCTGCAGACATCCGCCGCAGAAGTCCGTGACACGGACGGACTAACATTAATCCCGCCATCAGCGCGGGAGTTCGCAGAAACCTTCGCGGGGGATCTGAAGGACGCGTTCCATGTGGACGTTAAGGTGCAATGTGTTCCTTTTGAGCCTAAGCAGGTTGATCGCGGCCCCGGGATTTACCTGGGAATTGATAAGGCGGGGATGTATACATACGAGAGCGGGGTTGAGACTTCGGAAGGGTATACTATCGATGTCGCGGGGGATTCAGTGAAGATATTGGGCGGCGGGGCTAGGGGTATTTGGTGGGGTACTCGAACGCTTTTGCAGGAACTGATACTGGCGCGGGAGGAGGCGGGTGTTCGTCAAGAAGATAAGACGGAAGAGGTTATCGAGCTGAAAGCCGGACGGGCAGTGGATTCACCCGCGTACCCGACTAGAGGGTTCTTACTGGACGCTGGGAGGAAATGGTATTCCGCTGATGTACGCTTTTCCTGCCATTGTGTTTTTGTTTTCTGCTCTCCCATCCCAACCAATTAACCCAAAATAGTTCCTAAAGGATCTCTGTACCTACGCCTCCTTCTTCAAATTCTCCGAATTTCACTACCACGCCTCAGACAACTACCCGCTGAACCGCGGCCGCAACAGCACATGGCAAAACATCTACTCCCAGTTCTCGCTCCTCCCGGACAACCCCGCACTCCACCCACTAGTCCCCAGACACAATGAATCCCATAGCAGGGCGGAATTCGAGTCGATGCAAGCGCACTGCGCTTCCCGTGGAATCACCATAATCCCAGAAATCGAGGCGCCTGGGCACGCTTTGGCAATAACCAAGTGGAAGCCGGAGCTAGCGCTGGCGAAGAAGGATTTACTAAACCTGACGCACCCGGATACCATACCTACCGTGAAGGCTATCTGGAGCGAGTTCCTGCCTTGGTTTCAAACAAAGGAGGTGCACATTGGCGCAGATGAGTATGATCCTGACTTGGCGGAGGTGTACATCCACTTCGTCAATACCATGTCCGAGTTCATTTCCGCCACCGCTGGGAAGAGAGTTCGTATATGGGGTACTTATGAACCGAGTAACACCTCTGTGATTTCTAAGGCGGTAATTACGCAACACTGGCAATACGGGCAGTCAGACCCCGTGCAGTTGGAGAAGGAAGGTTACGACATTGTCAATTCGGAGGACTGGTGGGGGTATACAGGGTTGAAGAACGACCATACGCCAATACGGCCGGCACCTTATCCGCAGTACTTTAACAATACCCGTGTGCTGAACTTTGGTGGTACCAATGGCTGGCAGTGGGAGCCGAGCCTATATAATCCGTTTAACACGACGGCGGAGTGGCAGGTTCCGATTGAGAGTAAGAGAAACAAAGGCGCCATAATGGCCACGTGGAATGACAATGGCCCGGACGCTACGACGCAACTGGAGGCGTATTATTGCATTCGAGATGGAATTCCTGTCGTCGGAGCAAGGAGCTGGAGCGGACGTCGCGGTCCCGGAATTGACGTCGGAACACTAGAAATTTCCAAGTCAATCTTGACCAATAACGCCCCGAGCCAGAACCTTGACAGAAGGTTAGGCAGGGGGTCCAATCCCGGAGACCTGCTATTCAACTGGCCAACCGGCGCCACCGACGACCATTCAGCAACCAAGTCCAAGGGAATGAACTACACCATGCAAATCGCCTACACCTCCGGGTTCACCCTCTCCTCGGCCCGGGACGCCGTCTCACTCGCACTAACCCCCAACTCCTCCCTTGTCTTCACTGCCGACGGCTTCGAGTACCCTCTTCGTAGCGTTGCCGAAAGCGCTTTTGACCCCGGTCATCCGGGCCGTATCTGGGTCAACGACACCACGTCTACGCACACACCTGTATCCCTCCCCCCCTCCGGCACAATAACCATACAGACGGATAAGATTGGTGGGAGCAGGGTATGGCAGGACGGCACCTTCCTCGGCCGTTTCGAGGTATTCGTCTTTGGCGGTCGGAATACGCTCTTCTCGTGGAGCCAGATGGCGTTCGTTGCGCCGGTGGAGCAGGTTAGCGGCGGGGTGCGTGAGGTGAAAATCTGGGAGGGGTTGATGAGATGACCTTAAGCGGTGGGAGTTTAACTATGAGAGTAAGGTGCTGGTGATGGTTAATGTCTTTTTATTTTTGTTCGTCGCGGTGTTTTATAAATGTTGCATCATATCTGGATATTAAACCCCGGGTGGCTCAATAATATCGTTAGTATCATACAAGCTATGTATAATAACTATAGATAGTGCAAATGAACAAGACAAGATAACCGCCTAACGGGTGATACTTCATGATCGTCACCCTCGTTTAATCATGTGCCAATGGCCTCATCCACCGATCGCGACTGCTGTGCCATTATTCCCATCCTGCCCATCCGCCTCCCAGAAGCACATCCGCCATCTTACACGAGTTCTAAAGCCTGGCGCATAAGGAAAAAAAAAAAATGCCGCGTGCATCACGAAGGTGCAACATTTTTACCGGTACTCGTATCTAGCAATGAGCATCTAGAAATAAGGTCATTCTTGCACAACCACCCAACTAGCGAACCCTCCGCCCCCCCCCCCCAACCCCAGCCAGTCTCACTTTCAGATACTTTTTTTTTCCAATGAATAAAAAACCCTTTTTCCATTCGGGGCCACTTATATAGCTATCTAGAGGCATTTTCGGACGCCTTATGCCAGATACAAGAAATATACACTACCGTACAGTGCAAATAGGTTATCTCCGAGAACCCAATCGCCTACCCGGACTCGTCACGTTTCTCCTCACGCATAGCCGCCGCGGGGTGAAAAAAAGAAAGATAGAGCTGGGTGTATGATAGTAGGATGGTGGGGGAGGAGGTGTCAGCAACTGATGCGGCGGGGATGCAGTAGCTTACATGTCGTTTAGTAAGGATAAAGAGAACTAGAACGATTGAAAAAAACAAAAATTCAACGAGTTCTATTGAGAAGGAGAAGAAGAAAAGTTGGGTGGAAAAGATAGATCACTCTAGGGGGGGGTTTTCTTTTTCTTTCCTAAGGCGCAACCCTTTTTTGAGAGGGATTTTTTCTTTTCTTTTTTCTTTTCTTTTTTCTTTCCTGGGTAACTAGGTTAGGGCTGAGTAACGCATTTAAGTTACTTGGCCGGTTGTGCGGGGGAAGTGAATCAGTAAAAACGCACCAAGGAGGATCTAGATATCTCAATCGGCCCACATCACCAAGAGGAGAGATCAATAAGGGCAGGTGAATGTTTCTAATATGATAGCAGATCATTTTTATTTAATTTATTTGCCTGTCTTGGAGGAGGAGCCGAATTCGGAGGTTTTCGCTTTTTTCGTCGAAATCTCTTGCGGTGAGGATTTGTGCAAATTCGTAGACAAAAAAAACCCCGATGCAACTTCTGCGTCTGATTCACTTCCTTGCCTTGGTGGTGGTGGTGGTGGTGCTTTGCCTGTGCAGTTATCAATCAATGCTGTTCTTTTTCCAAGTGTGGGATATCTGCCAAGACGGGGGTTTTGTCGTATGCGAGAGATGCGTTGTAGCCGGCTTATGCCTCTTGTCTTCTGTCGCGGTGGATAAAAGCGGGAGGGGATTGTGGGGGGGGGGGGCAGATTTCAGACATCCAAATATTTCCGAAATGTTTTTCCTTCTGAAGCTCATTATAGAAGGATCCGCGCAACGATGGGTCGCTCCAAGACCCTCGTTTTTTGGTGTTTTCGCTTTTTTAGCCTGTGCCTCCCCGTCGAGCAATGCTTATCGAATGAGACATTCGAGTGATAGTTTGTGAATGCGGGGTAGCCGGAATACGGGGTGATTAGTGAGCGCTGTCTGGGTTATGATGGCCGCCATGGCGGTAGTGGGGAGGTGGGAGGGCGGGGTGGGAAAAGTGTTCCGAGTTGGGAATTGGAGGGGAAGGAGGGGGGGGGCACTGATCCGGGTTTGGCCATGGATGTGGCTGGTGTACTGGAGTGTATACGTATATTCATGTGATAATATGATGGTACTTGCGTAAGGAACGGCAGTTTATTCACGAAAACCGGAGAGATAGCACCGTTAAGTCAGTTGAATGTTTAGATACCGGTACCGGTACTATACTAACTATTTACTAATTATGGTAATTTCTTTCCCAGCGTCTTCGCGCTCGTTTTCGCTGCCTGGGAATCCTACACCTCCCCTTCCCCATCTCGAGTTCCCTCTATCCGGCCTCCATACTTCATAGGTTGAGTAAGCAGAGCAGGGGGGGGGGGGGAACAAAGGGAAGGAAGTGAAAAATGAAAAATGAAAAAATGAAAAGAAGGGAAGGGGGCAATAAAAGATAGAAGGGGGGGGGGGGTAAGAAAAGAAAATCCAAAAACCCGAAAACCCGAAAACGCCGTCATCATAACAAATTGTACACCTTTATATGCTACCAAGAACCCTCCCGGAAGAACCCAATCCATTAAGTAAACAAATAAAAAAAAGGAATAAAAAAGGAAGGAATAAGAACATAATTTATACAGGTTGTAAACTATTCAGACTACTAGTCTTACTCGACAAGTTCCGCCGGGCCTTCCGCCACTTGGCGATCTTGTCAAACGGCCGGCGCAGCCGCTTCCACACGTTTCGGCAGAACGCCTTGCAGGCGGGGAGCGTGGTCACGATATATATGAGGCCGTTCCAGAAGCCCTGGCAGGGTAGGACGAGCGCGGCGGCGAAGTTGAGGCCGAAATGTGTTGCGTCGGGGTAGATGAGGTTGTAGATTCTGTTTACACTGGAGGGTAGCTGCGCAACAATCCGTTTAGCACATTACTTCCACTCAGTAAAGCGAGTGAGTGAGTGAGTGAGTGAGTGACATACCCAGGTAATAAGCAATGCCAAAAAGAACAACATGGCGCAGCGGCAGTAAGCCCACGCAGCGGTGTTAGCCTCCACAGCGCTGTTCCTGGGCGCGCGATTGTTCGCCGGGGAGGGCTTGGGCCCGGACTCGATGATGACGGTGTAGCTTGGCAGCGGGCTGATGGCGGCCGTGGGTCCCGGAGTAAGGTCCGGCGACATGGTGCGGGATATGGTGTGGCTTTGTGTGCTCCATGTGTCCTTCGGTGGTGCCCCCGGCGCAGATTTCCCCGCAAAGCTGCGGAGCGACCCGCGGAGGCGGAAAATCACGCGGCCAGCCAAGATGTAAATGATTATTGTGACGCCGAGGATTATCCTGAGTTTCCCCCGTTAGTTGGAATGGTGAGGAAGAAGGGGAGTGGGGGGAGGGGGAGGTTTACCAAACGGGGCCGTAGAAGGCGGCGATACGCAGGAATTGCCATTCGTTAGAAATCCAGCACCAGAGTGTTGCGCTGCCGTAGATGTACACTCCTTCCTTGTTCTTTATGAATAGGAAGATTACTGCTGGGATCGCGGGAATGCCGTAACAGACAAGGATGTAGGTGAGTTCTAGGTCTCGCAGACGCTTAGTGGTGTATTTTTTGAACACTGTCAGGTAGACGTTTAGGGCCATTGCGAGACACTAGTAGTGATAACCAAAAGTCAGCACTTTTTTTACTCTTAAGATTGAGAAAAGATGGGCTAGCTGACGAATAGTGCGTCCGCGGGCATAAACCTATTCGTTGCCCGTGGTCAGCCCTAAATCCCTTTCGTGTATAGAGTAGTGGACGAGTGGTCTTACCATTGAATCAATATCGCCTGGATCTTACATAGCGCAGACTGGTTCCCATGCTCAATCCCCTTCCTCGATGTTATCGTAGCAACATTGGTCAATATATTACCGAAGGAAGCGAAGAACGCCAGTCTATTTATAGGCTTGTGAAAAGAGGTGGATGCGCAAAAGGTGATGATGATGAAGCTTGCGCCGAGCAGCGAGAATACTGAAGATACTCTGGAAGTTGTTTGAAGGATCTCCAGCTGGAGAGTTGTCCATGCCATTTCTCTTTCCCTTTTTTGTCCCCTTTCCCCTAATTTCCTTCGATCGCTTCCTTGCTTCCTTGCTTCTCCTACTTCTTTTGCTCCCTTGTTTCCTCCTTTCTTTCTTCCTGGTGATGCCGGAGTTGGGGAAAAAATGTGGGTGGAGGTAGGTTTATACTGCTTTTTTCAATTTTATTAGCAAAGGGTTATTTCTGTACCTCTTTCTTTTTCGCTTCAATCACGACAAAGGGAAAAGCCATAAGAAAGGAAATATGGAAAAACAAAATAATAATAATAGGGTCGGGTGATGCCGACGGACCGCCCGTCAACCTCGACAATTACCACTAACATGAAAATGAAAAATGCGAAACCCCCAAAGAATGTCCAAGTACGGTACAAGTAGTAGTGGTGGTAACTCAAAGCCCAAAGCCTCATACTAGCTAGGCGCTCCTATAAATAAGGAGTGAGGGAAAAGAAAAGAACAAAAAAACAAAAAATACACATACCAAGCAAGCCAAGCAGGAACGCGTAGGGGTCGTTACTCGTAGAAAACAGTAGTAGTACGGTAATTATTAGCTGCTGTACAGCAATTGAGCAACCTGTCCAAACGAAATATCTCCTAGTGTATCACCAATGCAACCCGCTTCCTTCCCTTTCCTTTTCCCTTCGTGCCTTTTTGTGCACACTCGAGGAGCGAAAGACACTCTGGCCGTGACACTTATCGTAAATCCGCAGCACCAGCAGCAGCCCAGATCGGATGCGATCAATCCCCGCTTCGTAGGACACAGCCAGCCTCTGTTCGTGCACTGTGTATCGTAAGGGTAGCCGGGTAAATTCCTCTTCCTTCCTCCGAAAAGGACGTAGATGAAAAGAAAACGAATGATGGAAGATTTCCCAATTTCACGGGGGGAGCTTTGCTATTTGGATCTGCAAACAAGCTACGGGGGGAGGGGGGGGGGGTAGGTGGGCGATGCATGGCTCTTTAAACAAAGGATGCTTAAACCTGGACTTGGGAGGGGTGGAGCTATGGGAGTGGGATTGGGGAAGGGATTGGTGGGGATGGGGGATGGATGGATGGTGGGCGGATGGATCAGGGTCAGCAAACCCTTCTTGGGGGTGCTACAGAAGTGCAATTTTTTTTGAACTTTGAGAGAGGCTTAATCCATGCTGTGTGTGCGCGATACACCTGATAGGGTTTTGTAGGATGCTAATGAATGACACTTGGTGGATATACTCTACAGTGTTTCTACCGTATGGGGAGGACTTTTATTGTTGTTTCTGCCAGGGCTGTTTTGGCTTTGATGTTTGGGATGGAGGAGGGGTGGTTGGTTGGAAATATCGCCTGTGACGACGGAGCGCAGCGCGTGGTGTACCATATGGGTGAAGGGGTGATGTGTGGGTTGGGATTGACGGTATGATGAGATCGTGGGGAGGGGCTATCCACTCCCCAGATATCGAGTTCTGCTCCTATTACATAGATACCTGACTGTCCGGCGCCGAGCCAAAAGTCGGCCGCATGAATTTTTAATGGGCAGGTGCTTGGCTTGTATTAATTTGGATGTTGACCTGGCTTAAGGATACTCACTCCGTTCCTCGTGAAAGATGCAGATCCCACAATATAGTACAGTAATGCCCCGAACTAGTATGTAGCTGACACTGATTACCTTAGTATCTGCCACTATCGCCAGGCGAGGGAAGGCAGCCTGCCGTATGGTGCGAGAAGGCGAGAAGGGTGAGTTCATCTCCCCCGTTCACACCCCCATTCAAATTCATTTCCACACGCAAGCCACAACTCGAATCCAGAATTTTTCGTAGATTCTGTGGCTTCGAATTGAGGGACTGGTTTTTATGATCGGTGAGTTGCTCATGGTGTGAACATGGGTGACGGACTCACCCTTCTCACATTCTCGAACCATATTTCCTCTCCCACAGCTGCCTTTTCAATACACCCCCCGTAAAAAGCAACAAGTTCCCTTCAAAAAGCAAACCCCCGTTACTAACCCACCAGCACGTTTGCTATCACCGGCATCAGACGGAGTTTCTATATAAGTAGCTTCCTCAAGCTTACTTCCTTACATCTTCAATACGGTACTGTGCCAACAATAACACCACTATCGCTTCCACCGCCATCGCTGTCAATTTCAGTCCTGTCCTTCTATCGCTGGCTAAAGGATCAAAATCGTATGGTAAGCGTAGTAGAACCCGACTCCCATATCCTATACGGCACTCCATCAAATCCCGATATGGTGCTTTTTCTGCACAGTACCGTGTCTCCCCGCCATTCCCCTCCTTCCTTCCGCCGCGTAACGGCATTGTTCGAATGTCGGAGAAAAAGAAAGAAAAAAAAACAAGACCGGACGCAGCAGAAGCAGAGAGGGAATTTAAAAAAGAAAAAGCAAAAAAGTCTCGTGATGCCATCCAACATCGATGCTGCGCCCGAATCCGTTCGCTTTGTGGAAGGGGAGTTTGTGTTTATTCACCTTGACTCTTTTCCTTGCTTTTTGAGACATAGGGCTGTGATATCGATAGGCCTGTCAGACTGCTTTCGCAAGCTGTTTGGGCAGTGGTAAGAGAACAGGTGGTTTGAAAGGTCTTAGGAAAACTCCCATCGTGCCGCGATGGTACAGAAACCCGACGTCGGGAGTTCGGATGTGGTGATCTCTCGTCGCGACTTTAGCCAATTGAATGCTGTCGTTGCTAAGTTTCTCTAATCGTTGGTGTTCCACATTGCTTGCCTGCGGCGCGAAGGGGGTGGGGAAAGATGTTTTTTCTTTCATTTCTTTTTTCTTCAGCTTTTCCTCAAGACAGGCAGGCGTAGGAGAGTGGTTAATTATGGCCGATACCGCATCGCACAGTACATTTGGGTACAGTACCGTCGCCCAGATGAGGACCATTCCTGTGGGGTGGGGTGAAGAGCAGGTAAAAGTAAAGGGAGCTACTTTGTCCGAGGCCCGCCTTGATTACTACTGGGGGTAGGGGATACCGGTATTACTACCACGGTTAGACTACGGACTTAAGATGGGCTACGGTACGGTACTCGGATGATACTATTATGCTAACTATTACAACAGTTGACACCCTCCTCTAGACTACCGTATTCTTGGGCAATTGAAGGGTTTACCGTAAAAGAAAAGAAAAAGCAGTCGACACCCCTGCCGATGAACGTGTAAAAAACGGAAAAACGCTAGACAGGGAAACACCACGGGAGATGCACGAAATAAAAATAACTAGAAAGTCAGTAGACGCAAAGCAGTGCAGAAGATGCATCCAACTTCCCTGCGAGAAGAGCTTAATTGGCGCGATTTTTGTATGCAGTTGGAGAGCTACTCGTAGGTCACGAGTATTTCTCAGACCAAGAGAAAAAAAGTGGGAATGAAAGAGTACGATAAATGGAGAGTTGGAGAGGGCAACAGGAAACAATAATAGATAGCATGGCATGGGGCACACGACCTGGAAATATATTTTAAAATAAGCAATACTCATAGGCAATTCTAGTATTGCAAGTCCCACAACGGTAATATCAATTATCAACTTTGTCAGTGAGCAGTACCATGGTATTGGGTTACCACAATCGTGTAAAAATGTGGTTTATTCTGAGGTTCTTTGTGGCTAATAATAGCATCTCAATTATCTCCAGTTTTGCGACTTCACCTCACATTTTTGTTTCTTCCAATTCCTACTCGTCAGTTAATACGATCCCTTACTATTTCGAGTTCATTGAGAAGTTTTGGTTGTGCTTGCCTATTCGGAAGTCTGAGTGTGGTCTAGGCCTAGGAAACGCCAAGATTTAGGGACACTTTTGGAATTGGCAAGTGAGCATGATAGCTTTAGGTATTACCATGGAGAGAAAAGGTCCTGTTAGTTCAATTCAACTCGGGTGAGTAGAGAGAGCGTGGGGGCTAACTTCAAGCCATCTGCTAGACGAAAGAAGAACACATTTTATGTCGTTGGGACCTTTCAAAAGCAAACAAAACGACGGCTGTGGAGCTCGGAAATTCCTAACCTTGTTGGTGGCTTTTTGGAGGCTTGGACTGCGCCGCCGCTCTCTGCTCAACCGAGAGGACTTTTTCTAATGATACCGTAATAACAAGAAATCAGTTCCAACCTGGGTGTTTTCAGCCCCGTCTGTCCCCCACCACAGTCTGTTCTCAGCACTGTATTTTTCTTGCCCCCGTGTGGTTCGCATACTGGTAGGAGGCAATTACTGATAGCCATTTGGCTTAGGGGGTGAGCATCGGGATATTAAAGAGTTGCTCAAAGCACCACACAGTCCTGGACCACACTCAAGCCACTATCACAGCGAGGATATCCTCCTTCACCTATCGCGGGAACGTATCGCTTATTTATCTATCTAGCCGTCCCACGCCGCGCTGAACCCGAGCGAGGTCAAAACACAAACACAAACAAAAACAGAAAACAGAAACAAAAGGTCCTTACAGACCTCAACAGTGTGTCCGCACAACTTCCAACGAGTAGAGGAAAAATAACAAAGTTGGGAGAAATTAAATCGACCCCCTCTCATCGAACTCGCTTCCCCCGGATGGAATCTCCCATATCATCACCCACCCATAATGAATAAAACAGGTAAATTGCAAATTGCCAATTCCAACCCCCAAAGCCCCCTCAAGCCCCCTTCTCCCCAAGTTCAGCTTCAACTGCCAGTACTCGAGTATGGTATCGTACAATACAAAGTTTCTTTCTTTTTTCTTTTCCTTTCTTTCCCTTTCCCTGGAATGGCTAACTGACAAGACCATCTCGGAAGGGAACTGTCGGGAGTTGTCTCCATACCCTATTTCGCATCTACCCCTACAAGATGGTATCATACTCTGCTGGTATTGCCTCTGTACGGTATATGTGCGGTCCCGGCAGGAGGTATCCGAATACAGGGATTACGAAATATATTACATGTACAAAGTACCAGGGTGTACCTGAGTGCCCATCCTGTACTAGTACAGATCCTCAGCCCCTGTGTTCGGATACTTCTCGCCTGGGACGGATGCTCTAGTTACACCCGAGTGGTATTGTGATTTCTAAAAACGGGTGCTGTTTTTTGGGAAACTGCCTCAATTCTTCGGTTTCTCTCTTGGTACTAGCTTGACTGCCCCCCGACATTCACAGCCCTAGGAGTCATCCCGCGCAAAGAAACCAGGTGTGACATCAGGACCCCAAAGTTGGCGAGTGACAGCCGAACCCTCGAATATTGGTCGGGGGTTTCAAGTTAGAGAGCCCTAGGATAGAAAAAGCCCACCCCCAACCTACCAAATGGGTTTCTAGAGGTAGAATAACAGTAGAGGAAGGAAGAGGGAAAAAGGGTTCCCCATGCAGGAAGCAGAATTTACGAAGCCTTTTTCTGGAAAAACTTGCAGAGTAACGTGCAAGTATCATACTACCGTATACCGGGCTGGACCAAACTAATACGATATTAGCACCTCATATGATACTGATACAGTACTCCCCTTCAAGTGCTGTACAGCACATCACCAGCCCCACACCACTGTGGAGTGCAAGCAAGCACCTCACCCGAAATCGAAACGAGGGGGAAGAGACGACTCAAGTGCAATCATGGTTACGGGTGAAAACCGTTTGGTGCTGTATTATGTATGATACCCCTGTAATCCTGTTGATACTCGAGTAGAGCCTAGTGTGTTGCTAACTTGCTGCTGCTGCTGTAGCACAGTATCAGACGATAACAACAGCCCACCATCTGCCATCTCTTGATGTCAATGTCAACGAATGCCAACACTCCTTTTCCTCAATCCTTGGGAAGTATTTGCGCTCGAATAGGGGATTGCTCTTGCCCTTTCTTTCCTCTCCGTTATTATAGTTTACAGGGGGCTCTTCATGTAGGGGTTTTTTTCCCCTTTTCCCGTCTTCCCCTTTTTTCCTTTTTTCCTATTTTATTTTTCCTTCTGGTTTCGGCACCATAACACCGTGTCGTGTACTGTACTGGTACGGGGGATGAAATCATATATACCTTTTCTGGCTGCATTGTACCTGCAGGTGCCAGTGTCATGCGACCCCGCCGAGGCGGAACTCGCTCGCTGGGACGAGGTGGGGCATACGGTGTCTGCTTGTTTACAATTTCCTTGCAAATAGCATCATAGCGATAGAGGCCTTATTGGTATCCTAGGAGCGATGGCGTAAAACCTTCGGATCTCGGAGGGGGGGCTCATCGGGATGGAAGTGGTTTCACTTGGCTCAGTTGATCCGGATACTCAAGCAGGGTATGATATTCGCGCGCTCGAGTGCTTTTGTCGGATTTCGGCTTGGAGAAATCAAAGATGACTTCGTTGCAGTATTGCACTCTTGGCATACGGTAGTACTATCGTGCCGAATCTCTATTTGTGACTAGATTCTTGTGATCTTGATTTGGTTTAGCTGGGCTTGGCTGATCAAGTGTTTATTACAGTACGAAGTTTCAGAAGGGGTTGTTTTACTCAAATTCTTCTTTGGTTAACCTAGCAGACTTTCTGACTTTATTGACCTTAAGGAGCTTGGGGGAAATGAATCTGGCCTTGAGTTTTGCACCCTTTTCTGTCTCTTCGTCTGGCTGAGCTTTGTGCTGAATCCTTTCCACCAACCAACCCCCTACTCTCCGCGCTTAGGGAAGAAAGGCTCTTTACAGCCCGTGAACTGTTTGATCCAGAGCCCCGGACGTCCATCCAAAACCCTGCTTGAGGAAAAAAGAGAGGGCTAAGTCAAAATTCCATAGTTTCAACATTCATACGTGATACAGTGCAGTTTGGTAGAGCACTCGTTCCTTCACCTACCAAGAAACTGTTGCGCGTTTATGGTGTTGAAACACGGTGCCGTACTCTTCCTCACGTGGAAATAAGACACCGTGGTATCGTTCAGGCCGTATCCGAAAAGAAAAGAAAAGCCCCTGTCACCCCCGGATACTTGCCGAGGAGGGGGCTAAGTTATGGTGTTGAGATAGCTATTATTGTGACCCGTTAACTTCTCAGTTGATGGATTTCTCGCGTGAGTGCAGTGCCCTATCATTATCGGCAGTGATCGTCGGTGCCGTCGTTAGTCGTTAGTACCGTAGTTCCGTTCCCCACGGGGCGCCGCACTCTAGCCCCCGCAGCTAAGTTAGTTCGAGCACTACCTTAGGGCGGTGAGGGTACAAGTACTAGAGTAGAAGAAGTGCAAGTACTGGTATAATGTCCGGCGGAGGGCCCGGTAAGAAGTGATTGAGAAGTTCAGGTTAACTGTTCCCTACCCTTGTAAGGAGTTGTAGAGAAATTACCTAAGGTTAACCGATCAAATTTATCCCTGTTCCAGTTAATAGGTCCTAGGCTCGTTCCGGTGAGAATGTTACCAGCAGCGAACAGTTCACCTAAGTTGGCCCTTAAAATCTCTTGGAGTCTGGTATCAGATTGTCAGCGGAAATCAGTCTATCAACTAGGATAGGTTTAGTTTGACAAGTTAACGGAATCGGGAACACCAGTTAATGATCCACTAGACCCTGAGCGCAGATCTTATGTTGTGTCAGGAGAGTGCTAATCCTTCTCAAGTCGCAAAGTTCCCCTTGTCCATCATAAACCTAGTAAAGCTCCTATCACGAACTTCCCCCCAATAGTGGGCCCCGGATCCAAATATTAGCCCCACCTGGGGTCACATACCTGTATCAATTTCTTTGAATTTATTGTAACAACGATCTATAGATTATGCGCTGTTGCTATTGCCATGGATTTGGTTTTGCGACAGAGGGTTTACGGGGTTAAAGGTGGATGCGGACTGCGGCTCGGGAAGTAGATCCTAGCCGCCGGAATTTAGTTTTGCTTTTCGAGCTTCTCGATCAAAGCCTGCGCGCGCGCGGAATGTAAAGTGGATCGTAAACGATTCGGAGGAAGAGAAATTCATTCGTGCGACCGATCCGTTGGGGAGGGAAGGAGAGGAGCACGGGGGCGAGGGAGGAGGTAAGTGAATGCCCCCATATCATAGAAAGATCTAACGCAACCGCCGCGATCTTTGCTTTTTGAAGATTACATATTACCTCAGATACTAATCCTCCAGGGCCAGGCTGGCGAAGATATTTGCTTGTTTTCTTCTTCTATGACACCGCGATATCATACAAGTAGTAGTATGCTGAGGGAATGCTGTTTACCATCCTTCCATCCTCCCCCCATCTCTTTTCCAATGCCAATCCCAACCCCCCTCCCTCCGCTTCTGGATATCGCATACTAGGTCAGCGAATATTGGCATTCGCATGGTACTTGTGGTAGGGATATTTTTCTAACTTCAAGCTGCATCACTCTAGCTTGGCGGTTGTACAGTTTAGTATGAAGGACTCACCCACCACTAAGCCGCCCAGACATTACTCGTGTCTCGCCCATCGCCAAATCACAGTGTGATAGAAGCCCTATTCTCTCTTTCCTTCTATAAGAGAAAACAAGGGGAAAGAGAGCGCTTGAGACTACATTCCTCTAAGATTGGCGCTACAGCACAGTAGCTGGTAGTTCCGGTAGGTCGACCATGGCATGCCCCTGCCCCACGATCCATCCCTACAGTCACGACTGCCCCCATACCTAGGTGGGGGTGCCGTCCAGTGACCGGGCTGCGCCAGGGAATTACCATAGCAAGCAAATACACACAACTTCGACCATATGATCCCATTTGACACGGAACCACCATTATTTATTATTATTTTTGTTTTGGAGCAAGAGGCTGGATTGCAGACGGGTGCGTGCACGATAGACAGACAGACTGCTTCTCAAAATAAAATAGGCGAAAATTTTCATGTGGGAAATTTGCTCGTGACCGAGCACCTGCATCTCTTTGTTTGTGGGGTGGACAGGATTTTGCTGTCGACGCTTTATCGGATTAGATAGGGAGGTAGTAGCAGCCATATTCCCTCACTTTGTGTTGAGTTATCTCTTTTGGTGAGTGACGGAGGGAGTGAAGAGACTCAAGAGAGAGAAGGGATGAACATAGCAGGCGCGGTCATTGTGTCTCACTCGTTGGACTATTGGGCCCTTGTGTGTTTCGGCGATTGGGGAAGGTGTGTTATCTCGGGGCGGGATTAGTATTAGTGGGTTGGAGGAATGTGTGGATGGCGATTATGTTAGTTTGATGGTAATGGCTATTTGGTGCGAGGTTGCTATCGCCCTCCTGTCCGTCCTACCTACCTGCTCGGCAGATGCGACCAGCATCTAGTTTGGGCGTGGGCACGTATTGTGCTCTACGATGCCATAGTCCCTCCCCCATGCCTTAGCTTAACTTATACAGCACAAGGACAGGCGATAACCACCGTCCTTAGGGTAGTTAGCAAGGTAAACGTTGCAGTGTAGGTTGTCGATATACCTTTTTCCATATCCAAAACAGGGTCATCTAAAATACAGTATAGCATGTATTGCACTTGTATGATTGGGCGTTGGTACTGCACCTCTAGATAGACTAACCATAAACTACTTTACGCAAAAGATAATAGTCGCCTTTTGATTCCACCATGAATCTATCGTGCCCTCCTGCATAGACCCTTCGTCTTAAGTGCTGACATATTTACCGTCCGCCAATAACCAGCCCCCCTAGCGCCTCTAACGTCCTACATCCACCCGCAGGCGATAAACATCACCCCCACCCGAGCTGCCCTACACTGCTACCCTGCCTTCCGGCGAGCACAGTAATACCGGCTACTCCCGAAAATCAAGTAAGCGTTCTAGAAAACCCGTGGGGACTGAGAGAGTAGTAATAATCATTCCTGATATTGTTCAGGGCTGGAACGTGGCTGGAGTTCGGAATGTAGGCCCCGGCCGTGGGGTTTTACTATGGGTGTGTAGGGAGGGGGAGGATGAGATTAGGGGTGAGGTAGGGGGGTAGGTATGATACGAGTGAGATTTTGTGCCATTATGGGTGCAGTACCGTAAGAACTCGAGTAATTGGACCTCGCGCTAAGGCATCTGAAATTCCCTCTCTTGGATAGAGGGGCGAGCGTCCAGCGGAAACTTGCCCCCTCAGCTTGAGTTTAAGACAAAAAAAAAAGAAAAAAAGGCCAGACCTTACCGTCAGAGGCAACTCCAATGCCCTAGCGCGAGGTCCAATTATTCGAGTTCTTACGGTAAGGTCGCTTCTAGGAAGGGGAAGGGAAGGGATACGGTGGCTTTGTTTCGTGGCGCGCATGGCGAGGTTCAACATGGTATCAAACGTAGGAGGTGTTGTGATAGTGCAGGAAGAGTGGGAAACATGTGCAAACTACAGTCGTACGGAAATAATCCCAAAAGTTCCTGTACGTAAGAAATTTTGAACTCATTTGTTGTGCAATTAAATAGAGAGCATATCTTCTTTGCACTGAATAGGGTGATTTGATAGAAGTGAAACCTGGAAGTTTTGTTCTTGATACAAGAACATGTGATGTCATGCCTGCCCTTTTATGATACTTCGTATCTTGAGGTTTGTTTTTGTTGGAGCGAGTTGTTCCCACCAGACGTGCATAGAAATGGTTGATATCTGTATATTTTCTATGCTTGGTCTGATGTGTGAATTGATAGCGTGTTGCTTGTGATCCCTAGTGGCAGGTGTGGGATGCGTGGGAATAAGTTTCCCCCACACTTTTCCCAGAGTTTTCTATTCCTGATTGCTTCTATCCCTGCTCTTTATCTTTATCTGCTGTTTCTATATTCACATATCTTTCAAGGATATCCCTGAGCTCTAAGGTCCTTGACTGGAGGGTCCAACATCCTTTCCCTACTCGCTGTTAGGAAGTAGGATAGAGCAATAGTTATTTATATAATTTCATGGTAACATAATTGGGGTCTAGTATCCCAAATTAGCGTTCCATGGAGCAATTCGAGGCCCTTTCTGTTAGATTTCAAGTAAGAAACTAACTTAGCAGTTTGACTGTAGTAGAATTGGTGATAACGGTTTTTGTAGATCCATGTTACTTTTTCCTCCTCAGTGTTTTGTTGTTGGTTTTGAAATTGACTCATTTTGGGCGCTACTTACATGCCAATTGCACCACCCCAAGTGTAGAGGTGGAATTAATTACTCCGGGGTGTGTTGGAAGGCCTGCGGAGATAGATCCCATGTGTAGTTACTCATGATATTTGTGCTCCTTACTCAGAATCACTAGAAAATATTCCCGTCTTGCGACGCAATGAAAAGCTGTGTTTCGTAATGTTTGTGTTAAATAGGAGTGAATGAAATACTGGGTTAGATTGCTTCTTTTGCTGCAATAGGTACGTAGGTGCAGTAGCTAGAGTGTAGGATAGTATAGTACGGCTGTGACGCAACAGCGGCCTATAACGTGGCAAGTGGTCTAGCCGTTTGCTTGTCTGGGGTACAGTACATACGCGCGAGTTGTCTAAGGGCAGTGCTCAGCTATAGTATGCAGGCGTCGCTTGTCTAAACTTGTCAGCAGCCAGCTGAGCTGAGAGATCATAGTAAGTTAACACCCTTCCGGTGGTGGTAGGAAAGTTGCTCATGTGGGGCCCAAATCAATTAAGTGAAATATTATCTGGATTATTTATTGATATTTTCTTTCGAGTAAGAGGCAAGGTATCTCCTAATCTGGCGCTATAGTCTCTATACATTGGTCGTCTTGTCCGTATGCACACCTCCTAGGGTTGAGGTGAATCTAGAAGGCCAAATGTATCCGGGGGTAGATGTAATAATCCCTATGCCAGTGTATCTTGTGCATATATTATTGATAAAGCAAGATTTGGAGCCTTCACCCCTTTTATTCCTTAGGTTCGCAGTTACGGCACAGAAGGGATTCGCTTGACAGCAAGTCCTAAATACCCCACACGACCACCAGTTGATTAAAATATCCGAGTGAGCGTCTGTGCTTTGTCTACTAACTTTTGCAACGTGCGGTCCTAGGCGTATTATATGTGATGACTTGGGTTGTGGCGATACTATGGAAGTTATCTTTCACACTACTGCTAAAAATCTATTTCCTAACAAATAAAAACTCGAGCTTTAAGTGGAAATGTCAGTGTTAGTTTTGATCCTTCTCATGACTTGTCCCTTTCCCCAACCTCTCTCACCCCTCCAACCCACCAGCGTAGGCCCAATTCTTCTCATAAAAGACCCGTACGATCCCCATCCCACTTCTCAAATTCCAATAAGTTGCCAATAAGATCACTATACACTGCGCATACCTACATTCTGGGCCCCTGCCAGCAGAGGGGCGCTAGTAAGGAAGTTTGCTATGCCTGGCGGACTAGTAACTTAGAGAAATCGCACGGTTAAGCATGCATCTTGACTGCCGGAGACTACCACTGTAGGGTCTGAGTGGCAGCCCCAATCTAGATTATCCGTTGTGGGCGGTATTGACCTCCCCCAGCTGCAGGCGTGCATATTAAGAAGAACTCCTCCGGTCAAACTTAGGATCCTAGGTGCAGAGCTCATAGAAGTTTGGTTCCATGATTGAAAGATCCTGGAGTCGGTAGTAGTCCCGATTGAGATTCCGCTTTTTTGGAAAGAGACAAGCCGATTGCTGTTGCATATTTGGCGTACGGGAGAGGAGTGCTCTCTCCTTCTTCCAAACCTTTCCCAGCCGCTTGGGTTAACTCAAATGGCTAACGAGGAGAGAGTGCCGCTGTTCTATTCGCTTCTCAACCTCAATACCGGTATCATTTGCTTTGCCGCGGTAATGTATTTTCCGACGCAGGGTGTCCCAACGAGATACAAGTGCTCTGGGGAAAGTGAAGACTATTCACCGCTAGAAAGGGTTGCTGAAATCTATCCTCCCCGATAAGTATGTTTTCACGAGGGCCCTATAAGTACCGAGAGGTCTTTATCTCTATATATTTTCGCTTAACAATCCCCCGTTTAGTTCTCCGTGGTGGCCTTCCTCTAACACTTGCCGATCCCGAAAGTATCCGGAAGCCCCGGCACGATCTATGTCTAGGAAAGGCCAAGGTTTCCGTGCACTTCTGGGATCGGGAAGTGTGGTACTGGGGGAGCCAAATCCGCCCTCTAAATGGAACAGCGAGGTGAGCTAACGGTGGTTTCGTAAACGGTCAAAAAAGTGGTTCGTGTTTTCTTTTCGGTTGAGCGTTCACGATAGGAGCGATATGTGCAACTTCGTAAGAGTTCACACAAGGTTGCACGATATCGCACAGTTGTCAAAAGAGCAAAATAAGAATGAAAAACAGATCAATCCCCGTCGTGGGCTGTGTTCGCGCTCGTTGGCTCCCTTCTCGTCAAAGGATGCCGTTGTCATTCTCTTCGTCTCTCTCCGTTATCCTAGGTGGCTAGTTGGGGGGAACCGCCCTCGGAAAACCTTGTACCCCACGAACACTCCCAACAACAGCCACCCACTCAAACCCCTATGGCACTTATAGAACCAGTGGCTGATAGGGGCGGCATTCTAACTATGATACTGTAGCACGATTGCCCTCTCCATACACCCCTGATTTAGCGGAGAAAGATAGCTGGTCTGAGATATACTATTAAGAGTATGATATAAAGAAGAAAGCAATAATACTCGGTTCACCGGAAGTATCGCAGATCATTGCGCAGGACTTACAAGTTACTGACATAAAGAACCCGAACATGAGCGCCAAGTTAGGGGCCCTACAGGGGATAGGGCAGGGGGTTGGGCAGGGGGTTGGGCAGCCATGTGGGATGGGTATTCTCTTGGCTTTTGACGCCAGAACAGGGGGTTTGTTCGAATAATCTTGTCATTAAAAAAATAATAATCTAGAATTTTATAATACAAAAGAGTTAAAAAATTATGAAAAATATTAGAAATTAAATATAAGATTTACATATTAGAATTAAGAATTAGAATTAAGTATTAGAAAGAACTAAGATGTAAGTAATAAAAAATAAAAATAAATTACC